>Ga0209000_1001391_pt1 | contig 15594 bp, 13 predicted proteins | sample RifGroD2_FD_183998 | JGI IMG/M metagenome (GOLD analysis project Ga0209000, IMG submission 183998) | Groundwater microbial communities from Rifle, Colorado, USA - Groundwater D2 (SPAdes) (version 2) | ecosystem: Environmental > Aquatic > Deep subsurface > Groundwater | place: Rifle, Colorado...
CCCCTGCCTGTCTTATGGCATTTTTTATCGCCTTTGGAGATGATGAGCCGTGGGCGATTATACAGATGCCGTTTACACCTAAGAGGGGCGCACCGCCGTATTCTGAGTAGTCTACACTTTTCTTAAAAGATTCTAAGTATGGCTTAATTAAAAGATAACCAAGTTTGCTCCGCCAGCTTTTTGTAAATATGCCCTTTAATGCCTTTCCTATCATATCTGCAAGGCTTTCACTCACCTTTAGGGTAATATTGCCGATAAATCCATCACTCACAACGACATCTGCTGCACCTTTATATAATTCCTTCCCTTCCACATTGCCGATAAAATTAAGGGTGCTCTTCTTTAAAACCTTATGAACCTCCTTTGTAATTTCATTCCCCTTATCTTCTTCCTCTCCGTTATTTAAAATTCCGACTCTGGGATTGTCCCTCCCGAGGACATACTTGGCAAACACATGACCCATAATGCCGAATTGAAAAAGCTGGTGGGGTTTGCAGTCAACATTTGCCCCTGCATCTATCAGGATTACAGGACCGCTTGCAGTTGGCAGTTGAACTGCTATTGCAGGCCTGTCAATTCCTTTCAGCGTCCTGAGGATAAGGGTTGATGCAGCCATAACAGCCCCAGTATTCCCGGCGCTGACAAAGGCATCAGCCTCACCCCTCTTAACAAGCTCTATGCCGACCTTTATGGAGGAGTCTCTTTTCTTGCGGAGTGCGACAGATGGGGATTCATGCATTTCAATAATCTCTGAGGCATGTCTTATGCTCAAGGGAAGATTTTTCACATCATATTTTTTTAGCTCTGAAGAAATGACCTCTCTCTTTCCAACTAAAATAATATTAGTGCCAAATTCCCTTGCTGCATGGACTGCCCCCTCAATTATTGCCGATGGGGCTTTATCTCCTCCCATTGTGTCTACTGCTATTTTCATTTTATTAAGACAAATAAGCCACAGAGGGCACACAGGAGAGAAAGATAAGGTAAAGGAACAAGTAAAGGAAAGATTTTTTCTCTGTCTCTACCTGCTTTATATTCTGTATTCTCTGTGGCGTTAAATTACTCCATCTCTTCAACTTTTACAATTTCATTTCCCTTGTAGTATCCGCAATTTGGACATACCTGATGGGGCGGTTTAACCTCATGGCATTGAGGACAAGTTGAAAGGATAGGCAGACTTATACCATGGTGAGACCTTCTTTTCCCTCTTCTCGATCTGGATACCTTCTTCTTTGGTACTGGCATATTTCCTCCATTTAAAAGTTAATAGTGACTAGTGAACAAGTACTAATCACAGTTTTATCTTCTTCAATATTTCTAATCTTTCATCTATATCATTTTCCTTACAGTTACATTTACTAATATTCAAATTCTGACCACAATGCGGACACAGCCCCAGACAATTTCCCTTGCATAAAGGCTTTATAGAAATTGACAACAAAATCTGGTCCCTTACGGTAGGGAGTATATCTATGTTATCCCCCGTGTAATAAGAGACATTTAAGTCGCTTTCCATAAGCTCAAGTTCTTCCTTATTGGAAGATTCTCCCTTTTCAGGAAGATACTCGGCTGAAAATTCAGCATTAATCTCATCAGTAAAATTATCAAGACATCTACTGCAAGTCAATTCAACAAATGTGGAAATCTGTCCATTTAGATATATAATTTCATCACACTTGGTCAGAGTGCAATTTATTGTTACATCTTTTACAATTTTAAAATCCCTGTCTCTAAAATCAAAATATGAAGGATTTTTTATAAACTCAACATTTAATCCCTTATCGCCAATATCCTCAATATCAATCCAAAGACCTTCAGGAAGATTAGCTGATTTTTTATCCACTGCTGATACTTTATTATCAAAGCCCTTTTTGCGGGATTTAAAAACCACGGCTATAGATATGCGGGATATTTTTGTCCGCTATATTTTTCTGGAGGATTTCCCACATAATAAAAAAACCTGGCAATTAACCAGGTTTTTAAGAAAACTTTTTAAATTTATAACTACTTAATATATATCAATATATTATACTCCTGTCAAGTGCTTTTCCCTTAAAATTCCCCTATACCGATAGCCAATTTTATTGTCTTTGTTTTCATGCTTTTTAAATTCATCTTCCAATGGGATAATATTGCAGAACCCTGATATGTTTTTTCAAATCCATCCTCCGATTGAGAGACCGTCTCTATTGGAAAATACCACAAAGAGGCAGGCTCTCCAAAAGACAGCATTACTTGAAAACGATTCCACTCATCCTTCATGCCAAATAATTTTGTATCAGAGATTTCTCCCACACTGTTTAATACCCTTTTATCTGCCTCCATACTATGATAACCATCTTTAAATATGTAATGCCTTAATTCATTGTCACCTGCCAGTAAGGTTAAATTGAACTCTATGCCAAACCAGATATCTATATCTTTATCCCCCATATTTGCAATTTCATAATTAGAGATTATTTCAGCTTTTTCCTTTGAAAAACTGAAACTCTTTAAAATGGATACAGGCATAAGCAATTCGCCTTCCTTAATATTTCCCGTTTTTCTCATGTCAAGAGTAACAATACCTTTTTTGTCTTGAGATATGTTTTCTACAATATAAGGCTTATCTATAAAATTACCCAGTTCAGGATAGCTGCATCTCATAAAATTTCTGATGTCAGTGTTACTTCCTAAGAAATGGTCAACAAATGACCTCCGCAGATACCGATCATATACAATTGCATCACCCAAACCTGCCTCTTTCACCTTCACAATATCATGGATAGATTTTGGATTGGCCCCGCCGCCATGATGTCCTGCCTCGACATCTTTTACCTTATGATGATACGCTTCTTCTCTGCGGGTTAATGTATTTGATAGATTAAATCGCTTCGGCCTGTAGTCAAACTCAAACATGGTACCGCCGCAGTCAGGGTCAAAATATGCGTTTATTTTATTATTGCTTATTAACACCTCATTTAGATTGTCCTTGTCGTAATCAAATACCTTATATTCAATCCAGCTTCTATTTTTATGTGCCTTTTTATCAACAATATTTTCTGCCTCAATCAAGTGCTCATATACTGCATGCCTTAGATAGTTTAGATACAATCCCCCAAAAAGCCCATGCCAGTAAGCACAATTACACTGACCCCGATAAAGCTCCCTCAATTCAGGCGGTATTTCTTTGCCCTTCTTCTTTTTAATTTTTTCGCTTACATAGAGCATCTTTTTATGCATCAGATTGCTCTCATTATACTTGGTTAAAAAATTATCCCACAGACCACCCCTTATAAACGGCTTATATTTATCCTTTATGCCGCGGCTTTCAAGGTCATTCAACATTTCTTCAAATTTAACCCCTGTCATTGACGGGAGGGACCATTCCATCATTTCTTCATAAGATGCCATCGGTAGGTATATTCTGCCCATCGGTGGAAATTTTTCCATATATTCACTAAAGGTAGTCATCTCTATCCAGTCAAGATTGCTTTCTATCAGTTTGAAAAAATTCTTGAGCCAGTTTTCCTCGTATACCCACTTATGTGTTCCGGGCCACACACCAAACTTTTCGCCATCATCACCATAAGCAACTCCAGTAACATTGTGCTCTGACATTATTCTTTTGAAATAATCCAAAGTCTCATGGGGCAGTTTAAATGGTATGGAGTATCTCAAAAATTTGTCTATCGGAAAGACAGACATAGTATATCCATATTTCTCCGTAACATAATATCCGAACATATCCTTTTGTTCTAATCCTGCGTAAAAGAAATGGGCATCATCAAGGATTGTATATTTTATCCCTGCCTTTGATATTATCTTAGGCAGCGACGGGTCCCATACCCTTTCTGCGAGCCATATACCTTTTGCATTATAATTAAACTTCTTCTTTATGAATTCCGTCATCATATTTATCTGTCCTATTGCGTCTTCTTCAGGAAGGACTGATAGGATTGGCTCATAAAAACCACCACTTAAAATCTCAATTTGATTTCTATTTACCATGTTTTTTATCTTTTCAAAATACCAGGGGGCTTTACTCTCAATCCACTCAAAGAGTGGGCCTGAATGGTGGATGGAGATGCGGATTTTGGGATGGCGTTCAAGTATTTCAACAAATGGGAGATAGCATCTGTTAAACGACTCTTCAAATACTATATCAAAATTTCCAACAGGCTGATGACTGTGAATTCCAAATAAAAAATTTATCTTTTTCATTCTAAAGTACCTTTTTTGCCACAGATTTACACATACTCAAAGAAAATAAATATTTTAAATATCAAATTCTTTAGTCTGTGAAAGTCTTGTGGCTAATATTGTCAGTTTTTCAAGCACTCCACATAATCCCTTCAAAATTCTCATCAGGCACCTTAAATGTCAGATACTTATATCTTGGATAGCGGTCTAATTCTATGTTCTCTCTTTTAAATTCAACTACAAAATTCACTGCTTCACCTGTCTCAAGATTTAAGTCTTTGAAGGGTATAGCCAATTCTATAATATTTTTTATTGCTATTGTCTTATTTGTTTTAAACAAAGAAAATGTTATCCCATCTTCTGTTTTGTATAATTTATATCGTCCCTTTCCCTCCTCCGCAGTCTTCAGAGCAAAGTCAACCTTATATCTATGTTTATTAAATATATGAATACTTACATCCATATTTTTTTCTATCTGTTCCTCTATCTTACCCTTAATATCTAATCTAATAAAGAAATTGTTAAGGTCAAATCCATAATAAACAGCAGATACAATCTCCTCTGAGTGATACATAGAGCCGCCTGTCAGCTTTTCCCTGCAATAGCCGGCACCAAGCCATTCAAAATAATTTGTATTTAGTCCATCTATATAAGGGGAAATAAATTTTATTGGCTCTTCCGGATGTATCTCTTCCTCAACCCTTATTATAGGAACCTTAAGATACTCAGGAGGCTCTGTATTGAGTATCCTATAAACCTTCTCCAGATGCGCCCTGAAAAGCCTGTCAAACTCTGCATCATTGTCACTTGAAAAGTCATCACCATACCACCAGAACCAATCACTTCCTTCTGCCGCATATATCTCTTCCCATGCCTCCTTAGCCTTTTCTTTGCTTACCTTACTATCTTTGAGCTTTTCAACAAGAAACCTCCTTGTCAGCCTTATATATTCCCATCCCTTGTTGTCCTCGTCTGCACCTATCCAGATTTTAAAATTATTGTTTATCCATGAGCCGGTATAAAGATTATCAATAACCCTGAGCGACTTATGCTCTTCAATATAATCGCCAATTCTCACAGTCTTAAAATTTTTATTTTCCGAGAGTTCTTTATAAATGCTGGAGAGAAATCTCCTTCCCCCGTCAGGGTAGTATTCCCATGCATTTTCCCCATCCAGAATGATACTTACTATATGGTCTTCATTTGAGCCTGACAGATAATTCTGTATTGAACTGAGATGCCCAACAAAATCATTCTTAGATCGTTCGGGAGGATTTTTAGAATATGTAAAGCCTATGAGGTCTGCCAGTCCCTTATCTCTGAAAACTATATTTATCTCTGCATTATTAAAACGGGCTATATAAGGTTTATACAACAAGTCCTCTTTCTTTCCCCCGATTGAATTTAATAATATTGCCTCATCTGTGGCAATCCACTTAATGCCCTCCTTTTGAAAATATGGTATAAGCTCAGGTGCGACAGAACCCTCTGATGGCCACATTCCTGATGGATCTCTCCCAAAGGTTTCTCTGTAAAGTGCTACACCCCTTTTTATCTGCTCCTCTGCATCCTCAGGGTGATAAAATCTGTTAGGGAGTCTTGCCCATGGCATACATCGTTTTGCAATATCACTATCGTAAACAAGGGGGAGTATCGGATGATAGAGTGGGCTTATAGTCAGTTCAACCTGCCCATTATCCTGAAATCTTTTGTAAGTCGGCAATAGTTCTTTCAATATCTTTATCTGGCTTTCAAGGACATATCTCTTTTCGTCTTCTGTAAAATTTTTATCCTTTTTCATTAACTCAGAAAGTGCCTTATCTTTTTCAACAGCCTTATATCCAAACCATGCAAGATTAAACCAGACCTGGAGGTCAAGATACTCCTGAGTAGAGAATGTTTTCACGGCATAGCTAATCTCATCCTCCGTTAATTGTCTCATCCCCCTTCTTTTAAAAATCTCCCAGTATCTGTTGTGCGGCTGTATCATAGTTCCCCAGTTGCACATAAAAAAATTATCAAGCAGGAATTTCTTTTCTTCAAACGACAGGTCAACAGCAGGTTTCATACTCTTGTTCCAGAATACATCTTTTGCCTTGCCGTCTGCATAATCATTTATCTGGATAATAAGAGAGGGGACAATATTAAATGTCATCTTTACTTCAGGAAATTCCTCAAGGAGAGAAATCATGTCATAATAACCTTTTATACTGTGAAGGCGGACCCACGGCATAGTATAGACGCCTGTAATAGGGTCTTTATACATGGGCTGATGCATATGCCATAGGAAGGCTGTGTGCAAAGGCTTCATAACACCCAGTAAGCAGTAAGTAGTAAGCAGTAAAATCATCTACAGATTAATATCTTCCTGCCTACTCCCTACTGCTTACTGCCTACTATCTCAATACCGTTTCTTTCGGAACTACAACTATCCCGGACTCTGTAACATAAAATCTCTTTTTGTCTTCTTTAAGATTATATCCTATCTCTGCCCCTGAAGGTATATCCACATACTTGTCAATAATCGCCCTTTTGATTTTTGCGTGTCTGCCGACATTCACGCCTTCCATAAGAATTGACTCGGCAACATAACTGTAGCTATTTATCCTTACCTGCGGTGACAGTATAGAGCGGTTTATCTGACCTCCGCTTATTATGCACCCTTCAGATACCATTGAATCTGTAGCCGCGCCCACTCTCTCTTTCTCTCTGTCTGCAAAGACAAATTTTGCAGGCGGACATGTGGGATAGTATGTCCTTATGGGCCATTCTCCATTGTACAGGTTGAATGTCGGTGAGACTGTAACCAAATCCATACTCGCCTGCCAATAGGCATCTATACTCCCCACATCCATCCAATAACCTTTTTCAGCATGTGTCATTCCAGGAATTTTATTTTTTGCAAAATCGTATGCAAATAATCTACTCTTTTTCTGAATGCTTGGAATTATATCCCTTCCAAAATCATGTGTGGAATCTTTTAGCTTTGAATCTCTCGTGACCTCCTTTATTAAGGTGTCAGTGTTGAATATATAATTTCCCATGGATACGAGTGCCATATCAGGCCTTCCAGGTATTGGCTTAGGATTCTTAGGCTTCTCTTCAAATCCCTTAATCCTCCACTCTTTATCAACCTCAATAATCCCAAAAGAACTTGCCTCTTCTATAGGCTTTGGTATGACAGAGACTGTAAGCTCAGCCTTCTTTCTTATATGGTAATTTAGCATCTGGCGGACATCCATTTTATATACATGGTCGCCGCCGAAGACACAGACATACTGCGGATTTACATCCCTGATCAGATTGAGGTTCTGATAAATTGCATCTGCTGTCCCTCTATACCAGTCCCTTCCTGTCCTCATCTGTGCAGGAACAGGGTCTATATACTGGTCAAGTTTTGGAGACAGCCTCCATGCAAGTGAAAGATGGCGGTTTAGAGATTCTGATTTAAACTGGGTTAGTATTTTAATCTGAAAAAAACCTGAGTTTATAAAATTGCTCAGGACAAAATCTATAATCCTGTAGCGGCCCCCAAATGGGACTGCCGGCTTTGCCCTCTCCTTTGTTAAAGGATAGAGCCTTGTTCCCTCACCGCCTGCCATAATCATTACTAAAACCTTTTGCATATTTTTTAGATTATACCGTATTTCAAGGGGAGTTCCTATTGTTCCATTGCTATATTGCCATAATTTTTAAGTGAAACAATGAAGCAATGGAACAATTATGGCTCTACTGTAACATAGTAGCCATATTTTCCCCTCTGAATCAACAGCAAAACACTGCTCCCCTTTTTCGCCGATAGCACTGCCTTTTTGAAATCCTTTAAAGTCTCAACCTTTGCCTGATTTATCTGTCTCAGCACATCTCCAGCCTCTATACCTATCTTCCCGGCAGGACTCTCTTTTTCCACTTTTGAAATCAGCACGCCTGAATTTGTAAAAAGCTGATACTTCTTTACCGCCTTATTTGTTATCTCATCTACAGATATGCCGAGCCACTCAAGTGCAATCTCATCATATAGTTCTTCAGGGATTGTCTGAGCTGTTACATTAACTGTAATCTTTTCCCCATCCCTGAAAACTGTGATACTTATTTTATCGTTGTGCCCATAGCCATAAATCAGGTCATTATAGTCATCTATCGTCTTTATATGTTTATTTCCAAGAGAGATTATTATATCCCCCCTTTTTAATCCTGCCCTCTCCGATGGACCGCCTTTAAATGCCTTTGATATTATAACCCCTTTTGTATTTGAATAGCCGAAAGACTTTGCTATCTGGGTAGTTAGCTCCTGAACAAATATACCGAGCCATGCCTCATGGACTTCACCGTATTTAATGAGGTCATTGACTATCCTCTTCGCCCTGTCTATTGGTATTGCAAAGCCGATTCCCTCAGCCTTTTGATATATGGCACTATTTATACCAATAACTTCGCCATTTATGTTCAAGAGTGGACCACCGCTGTTGCCCGGGTTTATGGATGCATCAATTTGAATAAAATCAGAATATATTCTGCCATCCTCGCCTTTTATATTCCTGTTTACAGCACTCACTATCCCTGTGGTAACAGTATGTGAAAGTCCAAACGGATTGCCAATGGCAATTACACTCTCCCCTATCATGATATCGGAAGATGCTCCCATTTGGGCAAACGGCAGAGGTTTGTCAGAATCTATCTTTATAATTGCAAGGTCGGAACGGGAGTCAGCCCCGACAAGATGTGCATCAAACTCCCTGTTGTCGCTTAATGTAACCTTTATTGTTGACGCCCTTAATATGACATGCTCGTTTGTAAGTATGTAGCCTTTTTGATTTATTATGACCCCTGAACCGAGGCTCTGTCTTTTATAATCCTGTGGGGGGAAAAAGTCCTGAAAAAACTGGTCAAAAAAATCGTCTCCAAGACCTGAGAATGGATTAGCCCTCTGGCGGACAACCTCTTCAGTATTTATATTAACAACAGCAGGGCTTACCTTCTCAATGGCAATTACAACAGGAGTCCTTCTTTCCTGTGCATGGACGGCTTGGGGAACCAGAAGACAGAAGACAGAGAACAGAAGACAGAGAACAGAAAATCTGGCTTCTGGCTTCTGACTTCTTACTTCTGTTTTTTTACTCTTTCGGTAGTGTGAACCCGATGTATCTTGTGCTCTTGCCATCTCTTATTAAAAGAGTTACCACATCGCCACCCTTTATGTCTTTCACTACCTTCTTGTAATCATCAAGATTTTTTATCTCTTTTCTGTTCACTTCAATTATAATCTGTCCCCTTCTTGCACCTGATGTAAAAGCAGGGCTGCCTGGATTTACATCCACAATTATAACACCTTCTGTAGATTCAAGGGTGAACTGCTGGGCAATTTCAGGTGTGATATTCTGCACAGATAATCCTATCTCTTCTTCTGATTTCGCCTCAATCACCTCTTTTTCTTCTTTTAGTGTTCCAACGGTTATATTAAATTTCTTCCTTGTCCCGTCTCTTATGATAATCATCTCTGCTTTTGTCTCGGGTTTTACGAGGGCAACCAGTTTTGGAAGGTCTTCAACACTCTTTATTTTTTTGCCATCAAACTCAACAATTACATCTCCCCTCTTTATTCCCACTTTGTCTGCAGGGCTACCTTTAACCACATCACCGACAAGGGCACCTTCACTCTCGGCAAGATTGAATGACTTTGCTATTTCAGGTGTAACCTTCTGAATCATTACACCTATCCATCCTCTGGTAACCACACCCTTTTCTTTTAATTCCTTTAAAATAGGCTTTACCACATTAATAGGTATGGCAAATCCAATTCCTATATTCCCAGGAGCACCTCCTGTAGTAAATATGGCAGTATTTATGCCGATTACCTCACCCTTTGTGTTTATTAGGGGACCGCCGCTGTTTCCCGGATTGATTGATGCGTCAGTCTGAATGAAATCATCATAAGGCCCTGCACCAATAACCCTCCCCTTTGCACTCACTATACCTGCCGTTACACTTTGGCCAACGCCGAAGGGATTCCCTATAGCAACAACCCACTCTCCTACTTCAAGCGTATCGGAGTCTCCGATCCTGACTATTGGAAGTTCCTCTTTTACATCTACCTTTATAAGTGCTATATCTGTCTTTTGGTCTGTTCCTATTACCTTTGCATCATACTCCTTGCCGTTTCCAAGTGTGACCTTTATCTTGTCAGCCCTCTCAATCACATGATTATTTGTAAGGATGTAACCATCCTTATCTATGATAAAACCTGAACCGAGGCTCTGTCTTGGAATCTCCTGAGGCGGTGTCTCTCCGAAAAACCTGTCAAAAAAATCCTTAAACGGATCCTCCTCACCAAAGGGGGAAGGTGTGGGCCCCTTGAATCCTCTTCTTTGCTGATGTTTTACTACCTGAGTTGTATTGATATTTACAACAGCAGGTTTTTCTTCTTTAACAATATCTGCAAACGAACTACCTGCAGACATTGCTGAAACACTACTGGCAACAGCCTTTAAAGGTTCTCCTACCCATTCAACAGGCTGAGAACCTGTTTTTTTATCAATATATACCGAGATGTATCTTGCAGATACTATACTTGCTGTTAAAATAAAGATAGCCAATGCTACCTTTGATAAAGATTTTAAAAAAGTGTTTTTCATTCTCTTCCTCCATAAAAAAACTTACTTGTGGTTAAGTATATCATATGAGGTTTTAAGATTGCAAAAATATTTTAAAAAATTTAAGGATGATGGATGACCCCATGATAAGCCATATGAAATCATCAGGTTAAATCTTCCTTTTTTGGATATTATCCTTGAAAATTAAAGCTGCTAAACATGAGGGGTGCAGTTCAAAAATCTCATAATGGTTTTACCTCTTTGCGAAAATCATAGTTTTTTTCAGGGTTCAAAAGCATTACCTGTGTGTATAGTTGATACATATCTACTAAAGAATTTTGAAGAATTTTAAATTGACAAAAATTGGTGGATTTGATAACTTAAAATGTTAGTTTTTTGTGGGCCGCTAGCTCATTTGGTAGAGCACCGCCCTTTTAAGGCGGGTGTGCTGGGTTCGAATCCCAGGCGGCTCACCACAAAAACAACTTATAACTTTTAACTTATAACTAATAACCCAATGAGGATTATTAAGTTATTAGTTGATTGTTAATAGTCATCAGTTAGTTTGTGTCCCCATCGTCTAGCCCGGCCAAGGACATCGCCCTTTCACGGCGGTAACGGGGGTTCAAATCCCCCTGGGGACGCCAATAAATATATCAATGGTTTTGGCTGGAAGCATAGACTTGATAAGGGTCTTGGGGAAGTTTAACAAGTAGGATAATGTAGGATGATATAAGATATTCTGGTATTAAAATTGGTAGTGTTTTTGGTAGATTTTGGGGTGGGTTGGTAGTTTTTTTGGTAGGGGTTTTCATGGTGTAAAATTCAGTTTGTTCATCGGACTTTCTTTGTCTTCAATCACACTCAAATATCCCTGCGTAGTTTTAATGTTTGTATGTCCTGCCATCTTCATCACATAAGTTAAATCCCTCGTATGTTTCAAAAGGTACGAAACGAAAGAGTGTCTAAGGGTGTAAGGAGGGACATCCTCAGGTATGCCTGCGATTCTCATTATTTCTTTTATTGCCCTTGACACTGAATGACTATTGATTGCAGGCATAAAGCCTGCAGCTGCTTTATTTTTCTTTTTTAAGTTTTTGAATAAGGGTGATAGAGCTGGATGTATATCAATGCTCCTTGTCTTCCTCGTCTTTGTCTGCCCTTGCACATGAATTTTTTTATTGTCAAGGTCTATGTCTGAAGGTTTGAGTCTTAAAATTTCTGAGGGTCGCAGACCGGCATAAAGATATATCAGGACAATTGTTTTGATGTTCCCATACAAAAGATGTTTATAACGCTCTAATGCCTCCATGAATGCTTTGATTTCTCCCGGTGATAATGCCCTCCTGATTTTCTCCCCATCCCCTTTTAAAAGGGGGATACGGCGGGCTGGGTTTGTATCTGCGGATATGCCATCAAGCAGGTGTCTTATGATAATTAAATCTTTACTGATTGTGTCTGGATGCAATCCGTTATTTTTTCTCCATGAGATATAAGATTCAATATTTTCTTTTGTGAGTTCAGTGGGGGAGATGTCCTTGAAATAGTCTACAATTTTATAAAGGCGGTTCAGATTGACAGAGTGTGTATAAGGTCGGCATTGCTCTCGGGACCATTGTTCATATTTTTTGGTTAATTCATGCCATGTGGCAAATGAATTGATATCGGGGGTTCCTGATAGTTCCAGAGCCTCCTCTTTTGTGAGGTAACCCATGTTGAGGCAGAATTTAATTTCATCCTTTTTGATTGCTCTTTGTCTGCTCAGGGATTCCAGCCTCATTACATCTGTCAAGAGCTGCTGCGCCTCAGTCTTCTTTTTTTTGAATTTTATTTTATCCTTATGCGTGCCGTCCGGGAAGAACACCCGATATTTTACCTGCCACCCATCTCTTGAATTTTTATAAAGGTGAGACATGCGATATTATCATATATTATCCTATTATAATCAAGATTATCCTATTATATATAGAAATGCAAGAATCGTTCCAAAAATAGCCTCTTAAAAATAAAGTTATTTTTTTGTGTTTTTCCTCTTGACAAAAAGTAAACAATAGATTACATTATATATAAGAGAGGATTGAGGCAATCAAGCCTGCACCGATAGGGGAGCGGTGATACTCCCCTAAAAATAAGGAGGGAATATGAAAAAAATAATATTTAACAGTAAAGAAATACGGGAAGGGGCATTAGATACCCTTCCTAGAGTAGAAGGGAGGGGGGAATATCTATCAGGGTGGGACTGCCGGCAGTCCCACGTCTGCTCCTGCAGGACAAGTGCAGGAGAAGACAGTGACGGGTGGTTCCGTCACATACAGCATGTATGCGATGTTCACTCCGGAGGAGTAAGAATCCGTTGTGAAAATGTATACTAACGGGGACTACCACCCGCCTTTTTTGGTCTTACCATCGGCGGGTGTGGTAAGGCAGCCCCGGCTTTCAACGGGAACATAGCCCGCGAATAATAAGGGAGCGGTTAATCTCCCCGAATTGAGAGGATTGTTTAATGGGAAAATATAATTTTGAGGCATTAAGAAAAAGGAGAAAGGAGCTGGGGATGACCCAGCTTGAGCTTTCTAAAAAAATTAATATCACGAGGGAACATGTGGTTGTCCTTGAAAAAGGCAGGAAGCTTCCTCGTGCCGACCTGCTTGGCAGAATCGCTAAAGCCCTCAAGGTGAGAGAGGATTATTTTTTTCTATAATCCCCAAACTAATTGCATTTATTTTTTGAATGAACCATAACATTGCTATCATACTTCCACATTTTACCTGTTCCTGCATCAATTAGCATACCGACAGGAAATCCATAAAGCAACAAAAAATTTGTCCAGAATGATGGTGTTATATTCTTGTTAATATTTAAACCAATGGGCTCATAACATACATCAGTCAACCTAATTTCTATCCCTCTATGAGATGATTCAGCAACGATGGTAGCCGGAAGTTTTGCAGCGTATGCACCTGTTGATGTCGTAATTTCAACAGCTACTCCTTCTTTATTATCCGCACTCCTCGCCAATATTGTCTGGCTTCCTGCATTATATATTGATGCACAACCTGATACAAAAAAAGATATTACAACAATCAGAGAAACAATTCTTTTCATAAGCCCTCCATAAAAAGATTTAATTATTGTCTATAAAACTTTTAATCATTTTTCTGCCAACAATTGATGTCGCAGTCCAGCCTCGAATTGTTCCTACTATCTCTGTGTAGAATCCGACATCTATCTCACCGAGAATTATCTGTCCCTCAGGAACATTGTAGATTTTCGCTGCCTTCTTACGGAGGGCTGCCTGATAAGTCGAAGCTGGTGGTGGAGTAACAAGACTGAGAGGCCATTCCGCTCGACCTGTCTCGTCATTTATACAATATCCCCCTTGACATGCTATCACCTTTCCAAGTATTTGAACTCCATCTTCACTTAAGTCAAATGTTATCCCCGTTCCTGGATAAATAGACTTAGTTGTCACAGCACATCCCATCAATACAGATACCATTATCACGCAGAGTAAGATTCGTTTCATAAGCCCTCATTAAAAAGGTTTAACTGACTTTCATTATAATTGCATTTACACCCTTTATCACAGTTACACTTTACTTTTTTACACTTAAAACAAAATACATTATCTTTTGTCTTTCGTGGGACTTTATTCCAACCTATACCTAACAACCACAGGCATCCGACTGTTGTAATTTCTTTTCCAGCGGGATTTTTATAAGACCTAATTATCCTGCAAGTTTTGTTTTTTTTATTGCCTCTTTGTTCGGATTGTCAAGAAAGGCATCTATGTTTTGCTTAATCGCTATGACTGTCTTATCTTGTTTTGTTCTCATTAGCTGTATAAGTTTTTCTATGTATTCCTTTTCCTCTTGTGAATAATATTGCTCTGATTCTTCAGCAACTATTTCTTTCTTTACTTTATCTTCGCCTGTTACAAGCCATTCAATAGTAACTTCCCCTGCCTTTGCCAGTTTTATAAGATTCTCAAGACCGGGTAAACTGCCATCTTCAATATAAGATTGTAAGGTTGAATCACGAAGTCCACACGCGATTGCATACCGTCTTTTTACACCATTATATCTATTTTTAATAATCCAATCTAATCTCTCAACAAAACCTTTATACATCATATAATAAATAAATTACCAAATATCGTATTTTTCACTTGACAAGTTTACGATATATGGTATATATTTCTTTCCATGACGATGAGGATAGGGTTAAAAACTAAAAAACAGCAAAACATATTAGGGCAAGGACACCTTTCGCTACCAGCCAAAGGACTATCCTCATCCGATAGTCCTTGCCCTGATTTAAAATTATCCAGAAAACAGACTAAGGATATTTATAATCATAATTATTTCAAAACAAAAAAGGGGTGGAGTAAGGCAAAGTTATCCTTTGCCAACGCTCCAGAGAATATCCCTTCTCTTCCATACCCCGCAAACACAAAGCCCCTTGATACTTTAGTCGGTGTCCTGGGGCTTTTGTGTTCTATGTTTTTATACCCTTTTTCAGTATTCATGTCAATAAATTATATGATGCCGTTCCGCTTTGGAATTATATCTTTATTGGGGATATAGAATTATGAAAAATTGGAAATCTTATGAGGCACTTGAGGAATGTATCCGAAGGGATGCGGTAGAGGTCGCAAACTTACTGCATCAATCTAAAACTCTCATTCAAAAGTGGAAAGAGGCACCCGCTACTGATGAGGATTATACTCAGTCCGGCACCCGAAACCCGCTTGATAGGATTGAAAAGATAATTACTGCAATAGAAAAGATTGACCCGAAGCGGGCTTATATTCCGATCCTCT
>Ga0209000_1001393_pt1 | contig 15581 bp, 14 predicted proteins | sample RifGroD2_FD_183998 | JGI IMG/M metagenome (GOLD analysis project Ga0209000, IMG submission 183998) | Groundwater microbial communities from Rifle, Colorado, USA - Groundwater D2 (SPAdes) (version 2) | ecosystem: Environmental > Aquatic > Deep subsurface > Groundwater | place: Rifle, Colorado...
GTTTTCTATTTATAGCTGAAAGGTATTCAGAAGTACATTAATTCTTGTTGAACCGCCGTATACGGAACCGTACGTACGGTGGTGTGAGAGGTCGGTAGGTGAATTAATCACCTACCTCCTACTCGATTATAACTTAAACCTGGATAACTCTTTTCAAATTTTTCATTAAAAAAGTTAGTTTTAAGGCTAGTGATTGGTTTAGAATAAGGGCTTACTAATTGAAAACAATTTCAATATCAATATCAAATAAATCTCCTGCCATCTTAGCAACTAATTTCAGCGTAAAAGAAGGAACTTTTTCAATGCCGGTATAATTTCCTTTTTCAATAGCATTGAGAGCATATACAAGAGATTTATCATATATTGGCATCATTACTATTCATCCCTTCGATTTAATTTTTCTATCTCTTTTCTTGCCATTTCATCTCATTGATTGTATCAGCATGCCCCTTAACCCATATCCAGTTATAGTGTGTTTCTGATTGAGTACATCAAGCTGTTCCAATAGTTCTTTGTTTTACTGCTTCCCTGTACTTTAATATTGCACACCACCCGCCGGAACAAGCGTCATCAGTATATATTTAAACTTTTTTAGATCAGGCATCATGATATTTTCATTAATTATTAATTTAATAATATCATTATTGAGAAAGATAATAAACACAGACAATTCTTTTCAAATTTTCACTGAGAATATTTTTATGACTATTACTACATTTTTTTTTGGACAGAAAGTTTAAGAACTAGCAGGGACAGTTCGCGAACTGCTCCTGCTTATCGCCAAAATAATAACTCATTAAAAAATTCAAAAGAATTTATGAATTAAAATTTGATACTATATCGACAATTCCCAGACCATATTGGGTCATGTCTCCGAAGCCAGTGTAATATCCTAATCGAATAAGGTCTAAATGACCTTCAATCTCGAATGGAGCAAATATGCCTTTTACCTTTCTGGCGAATCCATCACTTTCAACAACACTCAAGAGCTTCATCACTCTTCCATTTCGCTTATTGATGTAGTTATGATCAAATTTAATTTTCAAGTCGGACTTAGGCGGATCTTGAAAAAACACCTTTCGGTATTTATTTTCAAGAGAATTCTTTATGATTGGAGAAACATTTTCATTGTAATCATAGTAAACATAATTTTTTCGGGCATTAATTATTTTCTTAACTATTGAAATAGGAGATAAACAAATAAATTTCATTTTATCTTCAAATACAGGTTCATTAATTTTAAGTATTCCTGTTACATTTAGCTTATTTCCACATATCTCGATTTTCTTGTCCATGAATAAGTTCTTGGCACAACAGTGTACATGCTCAGCGACAGGCGAAGACAAAATCCAATACATCCTCTTCGAAAGCAATTTAATTCTATTATTGTCACCATCTATTATTTTTTCTTTTACGAGAAATGGAGAATAAGAGAATAAGTCCATTAATAGTGTTTTATCATATTTACTGCTGCTGAAATAGGGTTCGGAATATTTCTCAATTATACTATTTAGAATATAAGGATAGTCTATAGGAAAGATATTTTCTTGTTCATTTTCTAATACTAATTTATATCTCACGTATGTTTTCTCCTACATACAAGACCAAGGATATGAAACAACACATTTGATTTTTCTTATTTATCTTATTCTGATTTATTAATTTAACAAATTTTATTATTAATATTTACAATTGTCAATCAAGTTTTTGATTTATTATATATCTTATTCATATTTAGTAAAATATTTAATTACACTTTCAATATTATTATAAATATAGAATGTCTAATTAAACTTATTATTATTCTCTAAAATATACCTATAAGCAGTCAGACTAGCTATACAGCCATGCCCAGCAGCTACAATAATCTGTTTTTCCGGAATATTCGTGACATCGCCAGCAGCAAATACTCCTTCGACATTTGTCTCACAAAGATTATTTATAATTATTTCTTTTTTTTCATTTAGTGCTAACCCAAGTCCTCCAAGAAATGACACGGCAGGAATAGAACCTATTTCTACAAAAATACCGTTTACAGGAAATACTTGTTCATCTTTATTATTAACACTGACCATTATTCCTTCTACAAAATCATGACCAAGAATCATTTTTACTGAAGAATTATTATATACAAAAACCTTATCCGAACTTGTTACCCGTTTGACAAGCAGATCGTCTGCAGTAAACTGCTCCGCAACATTTATAACATAGATTTTCGCTGCAATTGATATTAGCTGATAAACCGCGTCAAGTGCAGCATTGCCTCCTCCGACGACAGCGACGGTTTTCCCTTTAAACAATGGTGCGTCGCATGTTGAACAATACGATATTCCTTTGTTTTTGAAATCTATTTCACCGGGAACTCCCAGCAATCGAGGATTCCTTCCTGAGGTAATAATTATGCATCGGCACTTATAACTCTTTTCATCAGTAAAAACTTCAAAGTAATTATCCTTTTTTTTAACCGACAATACTTCATCGAACTCATCCATCTCTAGATTAAACCGACGAAGATGCTCTTCGAATTTTATAGACAGATCAGCTCCGCTTATTAATTGGTATCCCGGATAATTCTCTATCCCAGCAGCCCAAGCTGCTTGCCCGCCGACATCTCGAGTGATTAGAATGACGTTCATATTTTTCCTGGCTGCATAAATTGCTGCCGTTACTCCTGCTGGTCCCGCGCCGATTATAATAAGATCATGCACTCTTTAACTCCTCATCAATTGTTTCACGGTCAAAACCTACGATCACTTTACCTCCGATATCAATCTGCGGTACTCCAAGTTGCCCCGATTTTTTTACCATCTCGATGAGGGCTTGCTGGTCTTTAGAAACATCGAACTCAGTATAGTCCACCTGCTGCTCGTCTAAATATTTCTTTAACCTTCGGCACCAGGGACAAGTGGGCGTACTATACATTTTTATAATTTTTGACATATATTCACCCTCCCTAACTTGAGGTCTGATAGCTATTAATTAACATATTTCTTACCATTCCCGATATAGTATGTACAGCTATTATATTATCAGCCAGTATCAATATTTAGATATAAGCCAGCACCATTTGATCCAAAAACTAAACACAAAAAGTTTAATTATTAATTAAAAAAGTTTTTAACCAAACCTCTATAAATAATTATTTCGATATTTCCATGACAATATTGACTTTTGAATTTATGTAATCTAATATAAATCTAATTAAATAGCGTTCGGCACGTTGTTGTTCTTGTCAGGAAAAGATTATGAAGGAGAAAAAGAAATGAAGAGCGTAAAAGGAACACAAACAGAAAAAAATCTTCTAGCAGCTTTTGCCGGCGAATCGCAAGCTAGAAACAGGTATACTTATTACGCAAGTATAGCAAAGAAAGAAGGCTATGAGCAGATATCTTCGCTATTTCTTGAAACTGCAGACAATGAAAAAGAACACGCAAAGAGATTCTTCCAGCTTCTTGAGGGAGGTATGGTCGAAATTACGAACACATATCCTGCTGGCATTATTACATCTACTATAGATAACTTAAAAGCGGCTGCGACCGGCGAACACGAAGAATGGACACACCTCTATGTAGCAGCAGCAAAGACAGCCAAAGAAGAAGGGTTCCCGGAAATTGCACTGCAATTCGAGCATATCGCACTAGTAGAGAAAGAACACGAAAAACGTTATCTCAAATTAGTGAATAATATCGAATCAGGTACCATATTCTCAAAAGTTATATCTATCGAGTGGAAATGTCGAAATTGTGGATATCACGCAATAGGAAATTCAGCACCTGTTCTTTGTCCAGGCTGCGCGCATCCACAATCATACTTTGAAGCATTTTCTGAAAACTATTAGTACAAAAAAACAAGAGGAGGACAAAAATTATGGATAAATATGAATGTCTCGTTTGTGGGTATGTATATGATCCGGCAGAAAATGATAACGTTCCTTTCGAATCACTTTCTGATGACTGGGTATGCCCGGTATGTGGAGTTACGAAAGATCAATTTCAAAAACTTTAAAATTAATCATGACCACCTATTTCTGTAAGTTACTTAGTAACTTACAGAAATAGGTAATTTATTATATAAGATATGGTTGCTGCTAATAATGGCGTTATTAGCCAAGCTAACACAATGTTCATAAGCAACGTCCATTTAAGGGTAGCCATTTTTTTTATCATGCCCATTCCGAGCACAGCTCCAATGATGGCTTGAGAAGAAGAAACAGGAACCCCAATAATAGCATAAAAATGCACGGTTAAGGCACAGGTTAAAACTGCTACTAAAGAGGTTATCGAATTCATTTCAACCAAGTTTTTTCCTACGGTTAACATTACCGGCTTTGAAAAAGTAAGGATACCAAGCGCTATACTTATCCCCCCGATAAGTGCCAGGCTATAATCATTCAATTGCGGTATCAAGCCTTTGTATATGCCGACAGCATTTGCCACATTGTTAGCACCTAAGGCATAAGAACCATAACACCCGATAATAATAAATCCAAAACGGATCCAGCCGTCAAGATAAATAAAATTGTAGTTATACTTCTCAACAAAGTATCTAATTATATAATATAAAGCTATCGCTAAAAAAAATGCACCAATCGGAGTACCAATCCACCCCAAAACCACTTTGGTAAGTACCTGGGTATTGAGATCGCCAGTTATTAACGAATGCCCAATAATAGCCCCGACAACAGATTGAGAAGTAGAAATAGGCATTTTAATAATGCTCATTAAGGTCACGGTTATTGCAGCCGAGATACTAACCAGCGCAGCAGTTTTAATTGTCTGGGAGGATAGAGAAGAAAGCGTTTCAATTCCATTATCTCCTCTCAAAACAGCACCAAGGATAACAAAAACAGCCGCTAAGATTGTTGCCCGTCGAAAGGTTAACATCCGTGAAGACACGGCGTTACCAAAAACATTAGCAGCATCGTTTGTACCCATAGCCCACCCTAAAAATAGTGCGCTTATTAACCAATACATTTACATAATCCTCTTAACTGCAGCAATTGACAATCTATTGCCAACATTTTCAGCCTGATCGGAAATATCTGCAATTAGCTCTACAATTCGGGATAATCGTTCTTTGCTGAGATCATCTATATCCATATCGAATATCTTTTTTAATAGATGGTGTTCCAACCTATCGCATTTACTTTCTAAGGTATCAACAGTTCTAACATGTTCAGGAACAACTTTCGGTTTTGTGAACATCTGTTCGGTCCCTTTAATGATCTCTCTCGATGTTGCCAATGCTGTTTCCAGTAACAACAAAATATTCACTTTGATCTCTTGAGGTATTATCAACTTTCTGATTAAAAGGTATTCTATAGTTTTTTCGTAAATTCCAGGAATCCTGTCTAATTCTTCGATTATAACAAAGATATCACTTCTCGAATCTGGAAGAAGCGAATGTTGGTACATATCTTTTTCTATGAGATAGCGAATATCGTCGGCTTTTGATTCGGATTTATGCACTAGTTTTGCTTGATCATGAAATTCATCAGTGAAGCCGTTATCAACATAGGACCCCATTAATGTGGCAAAAAGATCTGTACTATTCAGAACTTCTGCTAAATATTTCAATATATTGTCATGCAAGTTTTTTTGTTTTGTAAAAAAAGGAAACAACTATGAACACCTCTCCTATTTCATATAAAGAGCCGTTCGAGAACTGCCCTACAAATTATAAAAATTAATTCTCGACCAAATCAATAGAATTATCTGGAATTATATCATAAATGACATTGAAAAACCTAACATCACTAGCAACGGCGCGGGTTTAAAAAAAACCCGCGCAACTAAAATTAATTTAAATAATAACGAGAAATGCTAGAGTCCCATCATCTGAGCGAAACACGCAAGAGCAGGATCCAAATCGCTGCCACCTCTAAGAACCTGACCTGTTAACACTTTTCCTAATTGCACGCCTTCCTGGTCAAATGAGTTAACATTCCAAATAAACCCTTGAAACATAACTTTGTTTTCAAAGTGGGCCAAGATAGCTCCAAGAACTTCAGGCGTCAACTTATCAGCAAATAACAAGCTTGAAGGACGATTTCCACTAAATGTTTTATTCGGATCACTGGCTGATTTGCCTTTTGCAAATGCAACGATTTGAGCCACCATATTTGCATTTAGTTTCATTTGGCTGGTAGAGTTGTCGAACTCAAAATCAGCACTGATTTGAGGGTGCTTAAAACCGATAAACTGTAAAGGGATGACATCAGTCCCCTGATGAAGTAATTGATAAAAGGAATGCTGACCATTAGTCCCAGGCTCGCCAAATATTATTGGGCCGGTCTTATAATCTATCGGTTTTGCATTCCTATTTACGGATTTACCATTGCTCTCCATATCGAGTTGCTGAAGATGTGCCGGGAACCTGCTTAAGGCCTGGCTATAAGGAAGGATTGCCGTTGTCTGATAATCAAGAATATTCCGTTCACAAACACCTATTAATGCATCAAGTAGTGAGGCATTCTTAAGGATATCGGGATTAAGGGCATTTTTATCAGAGGCATGAGCTCCCTTTAACAGTCGGCCAAAAATATCCTGGCCGAAGGCTAAGGTCAATATAGCCCCTCCCACGGCACTTGTACTTGAAAACCTTCCCCCGATGAAATCATTGATAAAAAATGACGTCAGAAAATCGGAAGATTTTGCCAGAGGACTTGTCTCACTTGTTATTGCTACAAAATGCTTACGAACATCCATTCCAGGAATGTTTGCTTTTGTAACTTTTTCCCGAACAAGGACTTCATTTGTTAATGTCTCCTGGGTTGTCCCGCTTTTGGAAACAAGAATGAATAAGGTCGTTTCAAAATTAAGTACACGTAATACTTCATTAGCGTCATCCGGATCGACATTGGAAACAAAATAAGATTTCATTGGCTGTTTCCCTTTTGTATCCTCGACGTAATTTTTTAATGCCATGTAAAGGGCTCGAGGTCCAAGATCCGATCCGCCGATTCCAATCTGCACTACCGTGTCAAAAGGTTTTCCAGTCGAGCCTTTGATCTCTCCTGAATGTACCTTGCGAGCAAACTCATAAATCTTATTCTGTTGCTCAACGTAGAAGTCCCTCAAATTTGCAGCACCTTCAAAAACATCGTTACCAAGCTGCCCCCTGGTCAATTGGTGCAATACTTTTCTTTTTTCTCCGGTGTTAATAACTTCACCGTTCAATAATACTTTATACTTGTCGATAACCTGCTGCTCATCCGCTAGCTTCTGCATTGCACTAAGTATCTTAGTATTTACTGCCTTCGCTGCATAATTATACGTCATTAAATCCCCGATATTAACAACACTTTTCGATATCTTTTCTGCAGTCAATTCATCTTTTAATTCAATCCTTGCAGATAACACAACGTCTTTAAGCCTTCCAAAGGATTCTGCCTCATTTAAATTATTATATTTAATGTCTGTCATTAATTGCCTCCTCATTTAATGTTTCAGCTATAATTGCTTCATTATTTATCATGGAATTATACCGTTAAATGTTAATTAAAAAAAGATTAAATTACTTACGGTTCCAGACATTAAAGAAGGATGAAATATTCTTTGAAAATGGAGAGGATATTAATTCCAGCCCAGGAAAAACGGCTGAAGCAACGATCACAGACCTTAAGTTTTTAAAATACAAAGAGTCATAATTCCTGCTTTGTTAGACTTTTCTTTAAATTTTTTATAGAATAAATGTTATGGCAACAGAACTTGATAAAGTAAAAGAGTATTTATACAACGAAAACTCACTTGCTTTCCTTGTTGCCTACATTTCTCTTAACGATAGCGGATATAATGTTCCGATACCTTCGTCTTTAGACCTAAACGGTATTAAGCAGGGCTGGGAACAAATAATATCACAATCTTTTAACCTAGCATGTGATCCTGATTTTCTTGAAGAATTATGCGCAATCTGGTTCGATGCTATCAAGAAACAAGGAGGAAAAGTTACCGAACATTTCTCCTCTGATATGATAAATATTTTAACCAACAAACCTGTACTCACCACACAGGCAAGCATTTCGAGGAATCAACCTCCTCAGCCTAAAAAGCCGATTACACCGATTAATGATGGTGAAGGTCAATATGTGCAGAACCATACGGTAAGCAGTGTCATCAGCGACGACTACCGAACAGTCCAGGCAATATCAAACAGCTCAATAATACCAAAAAATGAACTACTAAAAAAGATAGCCTCAGCACTGAAAAGCCACAATGAATTTGAGTTCCTGCTTTATTATCTAAGCTTCGTTAAACACGGCGGACAACCGGAAATACCATTAGAGCTGAATCATTCATCAATACAATCTAAATGGGAAAGAATCATCCATAGCTTATATAATACCAGTTGTCCTCCCCTTTTCTACCGAAGATTAACTGACTTATGGCTTAATCTTATACACTCTACCGGTCCGATCATCTCTCAAGAAGCACTTTTCAAAATCCTTGAAAAGCTACAAATCCAGGCAACCCAGAAAAGTGGAGCTGTAAAAAATAGTAGTCAAAAAACAAAACCATCGTTCTGGAATAACCTAAAAAAAATCTTCAAATAAAAGATTCGCTAATGATTATCAGGAGGTAGTAACCCTTTATTTGCATTCTTGTAGTCTTTTTGAAATTTAATGTACCTCCGCACCAAGCGTGGTCCAGTATCACTGCATCACGCTGCCAGCTCCCCGGTGAGGGAAGCTGGCATGCCGACACAGCTACAGTAGCAAACTACTAGCTATTTGATACATAAATACCAGGTTTCAGTTCCAAGATTGGGTTGTTTTATAATCCATAATTTGTTATCAAATATAATTGAAAACAGATGTCCCGGTGTATCCCAGTCATGTGAAGCTGAATATAACACCCATGTCTTGCCGTCGGTTGAATAGTACAACTTCTCATCCTGATCAATAATCCATAATTTATTGTTGTAGACTAATAAATCCCCGGCAGGGAATTTTGGAGCTTGATTCCAGTTTATCCCATTCAATGAGAACCAGGCATTCCCAGCACTATCTGTAACCCAAAGCTTGTTGTCAAAGACAACGCAGTTAACCAAATCTGTCCAAGGTGCCGAACTAGTTTCTCTCGTCCAATGTATCCCGTCAGTAGAACTCAAAGCAGCCCCCTTATCAAAAACCCATAATTTATTATTAAATGCAGTAAATTGGGCCTGGGGTGTTACATTAAGTGTTGGAGTAAACGTTTTGCTCCAGTTCAGTCCGTCGCAGGAATATCTAATATGAAAATAGTATTCGGGATCTGTGGGATCATCTGTAAGGGTGCTTCCAATATTTACAAGCCACAACTTGTTATTTAATTCCGCAGTCCGTATTTTTTCCTGATAGTCTCCCCCATTATCTAGCTGAGGTCCTGAATTCCATACCTTGCCATCGTTTGAATATTGAAAGGCAAGGTCAAATCCTTCAATATCGTCAACAAGCCAAACTTTATTCTTGAATACAAACCCAAAACTATGCTCGAAGGTCAAATTCGCGAATGGCCAGGCTTTTTCTGCCTTAGTCCATTTAACAGCGCACTCAGGTTTCTTCTCCTTCACCAGTTTCAATAATATCGTCCCTTTATACTGTTGTTTGAGGGCATGGGTGAAATCGCCTTTGAGCTTGAGAGTGAGCACTTTGTTGATGCCTTGCGTAAACGGAGCATTCCAGTTTTTGAGCTCGGCACAATTAGTATTCAGGTCTTGATATGGTTTCTCATCCACAACTTTGACTTCCAGAGGAATGATACTCTGAGGTTCTTTCTGTCCGATCAACCCATTAGCATCGAGCATACAGGCTTTGACCTTGATTGATTCGATATCCTTACTGAGCAGATCATTGTAGATAATTTTGAGCTTGATCGAGCCATCGGCTTCTATCTTGCCAAGCTGCGTGACATTAAAATAAATATCGCTGCAGGCCTGGAAGGTTAAGAAGCTTGGTACATCAGCTACAATATTAACTGACTGCGAAGCTATCAGGCACTTGGTAGTTATCGACTGTGGAGATAAACTGGCTTTTGGGTCTCCGATAGTCAGAGTAATCTTGTTGGTTGCCAGTACCTCTTCGTTATCACTGTTGTTGGTGTTGCTATTGTTCCCGTTTTGATTCGAAATCTGATCACCGAGTGCTGATACTCGTTCGGTATGTTGGTCCGTTAATTGCCCGCAGCCGATAAGCCCTAAACAGAGTATTCCCAAGCTTAACAAAAGTATTTTCTTGTTATTCATTTTCTTCCCCTTTTTACCTTGCTGTTGAAAGCCCCGGACTTAACCAGGGCTTTACTCAATTGAGTTATTTAATACATAAATACCAAACTTCTTGTGAAACTAACGCGCCACCGATAGTCCATAATTTATTATCAAACCCTGAATATGCGGCTCTTATTTTATCGGTCCAGGGAGCAGTAGATAGATAGTTTGTCCATACTTTTCCATCTAAGGAGTAATGTACTTTCCCGTCTTCATCGATTGTCCATAATTTGCCGCAATATGCTAATAATTTTCCGACAGGAAAAGTAGGTGCTTTTGTCCAATTTATTCCGTCTGTTGAATACCACGCGTTACCTCTTCCTGTACTATCTGTAACCCATACTTTATCTGCAAAAACTACACAATCCGCTATGCTGGCAAATTCCTCCGTCCAGGGAAGTGTTCCTGTTACCTTATTCCAATGTATTCCATCAATTGAGTTCCAAGCTGATTGATTGTCAAATAGCCAGATCTTATTATTAAATACAACAGCTCGGGCAGGTTTTGAGATATCGATATTTGGCGTAGGAAGACTCTTCCATGAAGATCCGTCGCAGGAGGTTCTTATTAGAATTTCAGTTTGAGGATCTTCATCCTGTACTCTACCTATGTTTATCAACCATAATTTGTTGTTGTAAACAACAGTCTGGACTGTTTCATCATAGTCGCCACTGCCTGGTATAGTCGACCCTTTGCTCCAATCTTTTCCATTTTTTGTGTAAAATAATTCCAGAACTATCCCTTCTGTATCATTAATAACCCAAAGTTTATCCATAAACACGAAACTGGATTGCTGGTCAAGAGATTGATGGAGAGAATCCCATCCCGGATCGTTTGTAGCAAGTGTCCATTTAACAGCGCACTCAGGTTTCTTCTCCTTCACCAGCTTTAGCAATATTGTCCCTTTATACTGCTGCTTGAGGGCATTGGTGAAATCTCCTTTGAGCTTGAGCGTGAGTACCTTGTTGATCCCTTGAGTGAACGGAGCTTTCCAGTTCTTGAGCTCGGCACAATTAGTATTCAGGTCTTGATATGGTTTCTCATCAACGACTTTAACTTCCAGTGGAATGATGCTCTGGGGTTCTTTCTGTCCGATCAACCCATTAGCATCGAGCATACAGGCTTTGACCTTGATTGATTCGATGTCCTTACTGAGCAGATCATTATAGATAATTTTGAGCTTGATCGAGCCATCAGCTTCTATCTTCGAGAGCTGAGTAACATTGAAGAAAATATCGCTGCATGCCTGGAAGGTTAAGAAACCCGGGACATCAGCTACAATATTGACTGATTGAGAGGCTATCAGGCATTTGGCGGTTATCGCTTGTGGAGATAAACTGGCTTTTGGGTCCCCGATAGTCAGGGTGATCTTGTTGGTAGCAAGTACCTCATCATTATCACCGGTATTGGTATTGTTCCCGTTTTGATTCGAAATCTGATCACCGAGTGCTGACACTCGTTCGGTATGTTGGTCCGTTAATTGCCCGCAGCCGATAAGGGTAAGACAAAGTATGCCCAAACTAAACCAGAGTACTTTCTTGTTCATTAACTTCCCTCCCTTATTTATTCTTTCTATACTTAATCCATATTAATAATCTCCTTTCATATCGAAGAACGGTAATGGATAAAAAAGTTATGTAGAAATATTGGTTGTGATATAGTTGAGGCAGGCACCTCTCGCTAAAGAGATGCCCGTTACTAGGTTAAGTGATCAATGACATATTTTGCTCATAGACCAGACATCAGCAAGTGTTGTTGTAGTCCCAAGACCACCGGTGATCCATATTTTATCCATAAATACAGAGCCAGCTTGCCCCCATCTTGATTGCCAAGGCGCATTTGGCAGTTGATTCCAAATTCCACCATCATTTGAATACCATACATCATTTTGACGAACGCCCTGTTGATCCACTCCACCCATTACCCAGATCTTATTGTCGAAAACCACACTGGAATGTCCGGTGCTTCCTTGCCAGGGGGCTGTACCTGTAGCTAGATTCCAATCAATTCCATTAGTGGAATACCATGCATCCCTGTAGATAAAACCTCCAAGGATCCACATTTTATTATCAAATACAACACTCTGTGAAAAAGTCCTCGGTTGCCAGTTTGCAGAAGCTGTCGCTTGTGTCCAGGTTATTCCATCAGGGGAATGCCAGACATCATTAACCCTCTGCATGAAATAAACCTCACCCCCCATTATCCATAATTCGTTGTTGAACACTGTAGCCGTATGAGCGCCTCTCGGTTGCCAGTTTGCGGAAGCTGTCGCTTGTATCCAGTTCATTCCATCTGAAGAATACCAGACATCGTTATAAAACTCCGGTACTATATTGAATCCTCCGAGCAACCATATTTTGTTATCAAAAACGACACATTTATGCCCTCTTCTTGGTGCCCAGTTTGCGGAAGGTGTCGCTTGTGTCCAGTTCTTTCCGTCCGAAGAATACCATACATCATTTAGTCTTTTAGCTGCAGGTAACGAATCACCACCGATTATCCATAATTTGTTATCGAATACAACAGACGCATGCTCCCGTCTTGTCGAGAATGGGGCATTTTCTGTCTCCTCATTCCATATATATTCGCAAGTTACAGGTTTTTTTTGAGCTATGAGTTTTAGTATAATAGCCCCCTTGTAGCACTGTTTCAGTGCGTAGGAAAAATCTCCTGCCAACTTGAGAGTCACAGATTCTGTCGTCGGGTTGCTGAACGGGCCTGACCATTCCTTGAGCGTAATTGGCTGCTGAGCCAGTCGCTTAAATTGAGTCCCGTTGGTCACTGATACTTCCAGCGGAATGATACTTTGGGATTCTTTCTGTCCGATGAGTCCGCTGCCTTCCGCCAGATAAGCCTCTACACTGAGATTGGAGATCGACGAGTCATTGAACACGCTTTTAGCCACCGTCAGCTTAATTGTCCCATTAGCTACTATACTTTCCGGGGACTGAATATCAAAGGATATTGTACTATAGGCATCGAATAATCCATTCGAACTGCCTGTGCAATTGGTACGTAACTTGTTTCCTGTGGATTTATCAACAGAAATACTGACAGTACTGAGAGCCAATACCGAACGGGCCTCGCTGGCATCATCAGTTTTGTTGTTAATCAAAGCATTGTGGTCGAGGACCTGATCGGTTAACTTACTGCATCCGGCAAACATAAATCCTATGATGCATATACTTATTAGCAGCAATAGTCTGATTTTCATTAGATACAACCTCCTATTTATTTATCCACGATGGGGATTTTTTAATAGGACAGGTGTCTTCTGGATTAAAGCACACCTGTCCTGATGGACTATTATTTGTTATTTAAATACCACAAGCTATCATTGCCAAATCCCCACAATAAATTGTTATAAGAAAGAAGTGTATCGATAAAAATAGGATTGCTAGCCTCACGATTCCACCTCAAACCGTTTTCGGAAGAATACAGAACATTATTGATAGTTGCCCAGAGTTTGTTGTTTGAAACTGAATAATCCTCTGTGGTTCGTGGTTCAGGCAATCCGGTGAACGTGGTCCTGGACCAGTTTATCCCGTCTTCGGACGTCCAGGCATAATTAGCATCTCCCAGCACCCATAATTTATCTTTAAAAACCAGAGCTTTTCTGGGATAGAAATCACCCCAGTCAGGCCGGGATATCGGTGTCCAGTTAACACCATCGCCGGAAGATTGAATGTATGGACCAAAATCACTATCGGATATAGCGAACTCTATAACCCATAGTTTGTTTCTAAAAACTGCTAAACCCTGTATATCAATATAACTTGGGAGGAAAAAAGAATTGATCAGTTGCCAACTGCTTCCATCTGAAGTATTCCATAGATTGGTGTTTCCTTGATACCCAAAAACCCATAGTTTATCTTTGAAGGCAATTGCATTTGGTTTCTCTGTCCAGGGGGTATTGGCGGAAGTCTCGGTCCACTCTTTGCCGTTAATGGACTTCAATACTTTATTAAAGTCGAATCCCCCGACAACCCACATATAACCGTTGTATGTTGTGGCACTATTATCGAAAAAGAAATTCCACGGCAATGTACTAGTGACATGTTTCCATGTATTGTCTGCTGTTGATTTTTCCTTGACCAACTTGAGCAATATCGTCCCTTTATACTGTTGATTGAGTGCATTGGTAAAATCGCCTTTGAGCTTGAGCGTGAGTACCTTATTGATCCCTTGAGTGAACGGAGCTTTCCAGTTCTTGAGCTCGGCACAATTAGTATTCAGGTCTTGATATGGTTTCTCATCAACGACTTTAACTTCCAGAGGAATGATACTCTGGGGTTCTTTCTGTCCGATCAACCCATTACCATCCACCATACAGGCTTTGACCTTAATTGATTCGATATCCTTACTGAGTAGATCATTGTAGATGACCTTCACCTTGATCGAGCCATCAGCTTCTATCTTCGAGAGCTGAGTAACATTGAAGAAAATATCGCTGCATGCCTGGAAGGTTAAGAAACCCGGGACATCAGCTACAATATTGACTGATTGAGAGGCTATCAGGCATTTGGCGGTTATCGCTTGTGGAGATAAACTGGCTTTTGGGTCCCCGATAGTCAGGGTGATCTTGTTGGTAGCAAGTACCTCATCATTATCACCGGTATTGGTATTGTTCCCGTTTTGATTCAAAATCTGATCACCGAGTGCTGATACTCGTTCGGTATGTTGGTCCGTTAATTGCCCGCAGCCGATAAGGGTAAGACAGAGTATGCCCAAACTAAACCAGAGTACTTTCTTGTTCATTAACTTCCCTCCCTTTTTGTTCTTCCCCGATACTTAATGCTTGGTTAATCAATCTCCTTTCGTAACAAAACAACGCATATCAGCGTATTAATTTCACCCAAATCCGGCTGAAGTTATTTCTTATACAGAGCATAACTTACCCAGCCTCAGATTAGTTGCAGGCATATATAGCACTAATTACAGAGGAAATATATACATAAAAATTCAATATTATAATATATAAAACAATGGAAAAAAAAGGATTTTGCAGGTATTTTGAAAACGATCAGGAATAAATAGATAATTATTCAATTGATAACGTACATGTTGTATTTCTTGTTTGAATGCGTATTCCGGCGAAACTACCCACCCGAATCCGGGCAAACTACCCAGTGTCATCGGAGCGTAGCGACGATAATAAATATTGTACCTGTTAAGTGGGTAGTTTGGAAGGATTTAGTTTCTTTCTCATAGATTCTCCTCGTATAATACGTTTCAGAATGGTTAGTCAGATCGGCAAATATTGCATTGATCTATAGACTAAACATTTAACAAGAGAAGTCCCTATATTATAATCTCTTTATAGGGATCATTAGAGGTGT
>Ga0209000_1001395_pt1 | contig 15561 bp, 18 predicted proteins | sample RifGroD2_FD_183998 | JGI IMG/M metagenome (GOLD analysis project Ga0209000, IMG submission 183998) | Groundwater microbial communities from Rifle, Colorado, USA - Groundwater D2 (SPAdes) (version 2) | ecosystem: Environmental > Aquatic > Deep subsurface > Groundwater | place: Rifle, Colorado...
CACAAGTTTTTCAATATATCAACGAAATAGCAAAAGAAGAAACTAGAGTTATTAATGAACATTTAGATATTTTACCAAAAGATTATATAGATATAAAATTTCTTCCTATTACTTGGTTGAATAAAAAAGATGTTTATGATAAAGCAAAAGATCTCTATTTAACAATAGGAGGTAGTAGAAAATTTTATATTGCAGCAGCAGGGTTTGATCCAGAAGACTATCTTAGTATTTGTGATGAAGAAATTGAACTAGAATTCGATGAAAAATATCAACCACATATAACTAGTTTTATAGCTAGTGATAGTGCTGATAAACCTAATCCAGATGATAATTTAGGTGGTAGACCACAAAAAGATAATGATGATTTAAAACAATCTGGTTTAACTACTAAAAATTTAAAAAGCAACGATCAAAAGGTTAAAAGTCAAAAATAATTAATTATTCTAATTATTAATAATTAAAAATATTATATTAATTGAAAGGTGGTGAAAATATGCCAAAGATAAACGATTTTGTTTCATGGAAATCAAGTGGTGGAATAGCAAAAGGGAAAATTAAAAAAATTGTAAAAGATGGTGAAGTTAAAGGAATTGATGGGGATGTAAAAATTACAGGATCAAAAGAATCACCTGTTGCTTTAATTGAAGTGTATGAAAACATTGATGGAAAATGGAATCCTTCTGGAACAATGGTTGGTCATAAATTAGATTCATTAAGAATAATTGAAAATTTAGAAATTGAAGTTAATGAAGAAAATTTTGATGATGATTTATCTATTGAAGAAGAAATTAATGTATATGAAGATTTAGATTTTTCTATTCCAGAAGGAGTACAAAAAGCTGCTCAAAGGGGTTTGGAACTTCGTGAAGAATATGGTCGTGGTGGTACTGCTGTAGGGATGGGAAGTGCAAGAAGATTATCTAAAGGTGGTATTGCTTCTCCTGAGTTTGTAAGGAAAGTTGCAAAATATTTCCCACGACATGCAGGAGATAACCTTAATGAGAAAAATCCTCCTTCTAATGGGTGGATTGCATGGCTTCTTTGGGGTGGTGATGCAGGTAGAACTTGGTCCGAAAAATTAGTAGATGCTATGAATGCAAGAGATGAAAAAGAAAAGAATTCTATATCAGAAACTAATATCATTTCTAACACAAATAATACATATATTGAAATTTGTGAAATGTCAGAAGATGATTTAGCAGGAAGAGTTAAAATAAAAATGTCATCTCATCTTATACATCCTGAAAAAAACATTTGGAATAAAAATGGTATAACTTGGATTGAAGAATATACTCAAAATAATATTAAATCAGCTATTGGAATGGATTATGTAGTATCTTGGGCAGATGAAGAAAATCAAATTCCTTCAGGACATGGAACTATGACATATGACGATGATGGAAATGTGCAATTTGAAGGAGTTGTAGTTGGTTCAGTTCAAGAGGCTTATATTTTAGATGTAGAAATTGATGGTCAAATAAAAAAAGTGATGATGACGGAAGGTTATATTAATTCACAAAGATACCCTTTATTTGTTAAATGGCTTAAGAAAGAAATAGCAAATGGTAAAGTTCATGGTTCAATTGAAATAAACGGTAAAGGTAAATCTAAAAAAATTATATATCTTGATGGTGATAAAAATCCAGATGGAACAAGAAAAATGGGACGTATACCAACTATTTTTGATTTTTCAGGATTAGCTATTTTATCAAGTATAGAAGAACCTGCTGATGATAATTCAATTGTTTTTGAGGTTAATTCTAAACAGAATGATGACCTTAATATAAATAATACAAATAATCTTAGCAAAGGAGGGAAACAAAAAGGTATGAATTTAATTTTTAAATCCAGAACTATAGAAATTAATAATTTAGATTCTTATGAACTTGAAAAATTATTAATAAAAGCATTTAGAATTTCTATAGAAGATATTTGTGATTGTGAAGATCATGGATATTGGATAACAAAATTATATCCTATTAATTCTGAATTTATTGTAGAAAAATGGGATAGATATGGAGAAACAAAATATTATAAATCTTCTTATAACATTGAAGAATCTAATAAAGTTGTTTTAGGAGATATATATGAAGTTGAAAAAAGTTGGACTCCAGTTAACAATGAAAAACCAATCGAAATGAATATTAAAGGAGGTATGGAAGTGGACAAGGAATTACAAGCGAAATATGAAGCAATGTCCAAAGATTTTGAAACTATGAAAGCTAATTATGAAAATATGGCTAAAGAAAAAGAAGTTATGATGAAAGAAATGGAAGAAAAAAATGCTAAAATGACTGAGGTAAATGAAGCATTAGTTAATGCAAATAAAATGATGGAAGAATCTAATGCAAAATGTGAAAATATGATGAAAGAAATGAATGAATATAAAGAAAAATATGAAACTATGATGGCAGAGAAAAATGCTGCTGAAGCAGAAGCAGAAAAAGCTACCAAACTTGCAGAGGTTAATGCTTATTTTGAAACAGAAATTACTAAAAATGGTTTTGAAGAAGCAGAAGTAAATTCACTCAAATCATTTGTAGATGCTGTTGATTTAGATGGATTAAAGAAAGCGGAAGCAGAACTTTGTGCTAAGAAATTTAAAGAAATGGTTGCAAAAGGAATTTCTGTAGAAACTAATACTAAAAATGATATGTTTATTGCAATTAAAGACAAAGAAATGAAGAAAGTTTCTGGTAGTATCCCTTCTTTCTTTAATTAATTTTAAAGAAAGTATATATAATTTAAAATAAAATATAAAAATAATAGGAGGTTATTTATTATGAGTTTATTCAAGTTTCATGATTCAAATTTTCTTAAAATTCCTAACAAACCTAATGTATTAGCAATTGCCAATACATATAATGGTTATCAATTTAATGTTGTATCTGATACTCAAGTAATCGTTCCAGATTTAGCAACTGCAAAATTAGGTGATATTTATGTAATGTTTAATATCATTGATAAACCTGAAATTCTTAACACTGATGATTACAAAGTAGTTGCAGGTGAGTATATTCGTGCATTTAGACTTAAAGATTTAGTAGGACTTCAATTAGATATGTCTGCTGATTTAGTTACTGATGCTTATGCTGATGTTGCAGTAGGAAATTTAATTATTGGCAGAAGTGTAGCAGACACTACTAATACTATGAAATGGACTAAAACTGCTGATGTATCTGCATATGAAATTTATTTGAAAGTAATTAAGAAAACTACTTTTGGTGCGTTTACCATCGATGCTAATGGAGGCACTGTTGCTGGTGGTTATGTTGTGGAAGTAATGGCAAACGATAATATCTAATTTTAAAAAGTAATAAACAATAATAAAATAATTATATTATAAAACTAAAATAGGAGGAATTCAATATGAGTTTAGGAATTGATTTTAAGAATTTAAGTGAGAATGCAGAACAGATTGAAATTAATAAAATTGTAAAAAATAAATTATCTGCTTCTCGTCCCAATGAAGATGTGGAGATTTTTACTAATATTGTATATGGTAAAGATGTTAGTAAGTATGGTAAAAAAGTTGATACAGTAATGGAAAATATTAAATTATTAGCAACTGCTGCTGATAATGGTAATACTCAAGCAAAAGCAGAATTGAATGCAATTAGAACCGTTACCATTCAACAGCCTTTAGAGAAGAGATTAGCTATTAATAATGCTATGGGAAATGTCGTAAAGGTTGGATATAATGAGGAACTTAAATTTGAAGTATATCAGATGCAAGGGGACAAGTCAAGAATTCAAGCAAGTTCTGGTTCGTTTGTATTCCCAACTGTTAAGAAAAGAACTGGTGTTATGGATACAAAAACTGCCACTGGTGGTGTAGTTGTTGATTATAGAGAATTAGCTTCTGGTGCAACAGATGGATTTGCATATGCAAATGAACAAGTGCTCACAGATATGACCAACCAAATGGTACTTTCTCATATTAATGCTTTAAGAAGTGCTATTACTGCTGCTACTACTTTGAAAAACTATAGTGAAGGCATTACTAAGACAAATGTTGAAAGTGTTAGAAAGAAAGCTAGACGTTTTGGTACTTCTGTAACTATTTTAGGTGATTATAGTGCAGTTAGTAAATTAGGTGAATATGCTAATTTTGGTGTTGTAGCTGCTGGTACAGAATTTAGATTCCCTGATTTTGTAATGGAAGAAGTAATGAAAACTGGTCTTATTAAAAATTACAAAGGAAGTATTGTTGTAGAAATGCCTAATAGTTACAATATGATTGATCTTAATACTGCTGGTGATTTTTATGCCCCAATGCTTCCTACTACTGATTTGTGGTTCTTACCTCAAGGTGCTTATAATGCATTACAGATTGGTCTTCGTGGTGGGCTTACCTCGATGACTGCGACTGACATTAATTTAAGGGCTGAAGTTACAAGGTATGACTGGGAATTCGGTAATTATGTTATTAAAGAATATTTGGCAGCAATTGGATATATATACGATTCTTCTTTAGCAGAATAAATTAAATAAAAATCTTGACAGATTGTTAATATAATTGTATAATACATATTAAGATAGATATTAATCTTGAATCGATGCTTGATTAATATTGATAAGGAGGTTTTCCTAGACCTCCTTCTTTTATTAATAATTTTAGGAAAACTGAATTCTATAGGAGGAATTAAATGAGTAGAAAATTAACTATCGAAGAAGTAAAATATAGGTTAAACAATATTAATTCTAATATTGAAATATTAAGTACAAATTATATTAATGCTAAAAAGAATTTGAAATGTAGATGTTTGATTGACGAATATATATGGGATGCTAATTGGAGTAATCTATCACAAAATAAAGGATGCCCAAAATGTGCTAAAAGAGAAAAATTATCAATTGAAACAATAAAAACAAAATTAAAAATAATAAATCCAAATATTATAATTTTAAGTGAAGAATATATTAATGCCCAAATAAAATTAAAATGTAAATGTTTAATTGATAATTATGAATGGGAAGCTAATTGGAGGGATTTATCTCAAGGTTCAGGTTGTAAAATTTGTGGTACTAAATCAATGAAAGAAAAACAATCTTTATCTATTGATGAAATAAAAGGATTAATTAAAATAATAAATCCTAATATCGAAATTATAAGTGATACATATATTAATAATAGGGAAAACTTAAATGTAAATGTTTAATATGTAATAATAAATTTAATAAAAGTTGGGCAAAATTATCACAAGAGCATGGTTGTCCAAAATGTAAATTAAGCATTGGAGAAAAACAAATAGATCAGTATTTAATAAATAATTTTTATTATTATATTGGTCAATTTAGAATTAGTGAATGTAAAAATAAAAATCCTTTACCATTTGATTTCGCTATTTTTAAAGATAAGGAAAAAACTATATTATTATGTCTTATAGAATATGATGGAATTCAACATTATAAACCTATAAATTTTACAAATGATGAAGTTAAAGCTATGAATAATTTTTTAAAAACACAAAAACATGACAATATAAAAAATAATTATTGTATAAGTAATAATATTCCTTTATTGCGTATCCCATATTGGGAGAAAGATAATATTAAAGATATTCTTGATAATTATTTATTAGAACTAAGAAAAATTAAATTAACAGACTTAAAAGAAGCAATTTAATATGCTTCTTTTTTATTTGCGTTTATGTGTTAACAATTAAACAACTAAATAAAACAAAAATAAAGGTTAAATTGGAGGGTAAAATTTATGGCAATTGATATGAATAGTAGATCAAGGGTTAAAAATCTATGTGATTGGCCTGTTTCATGGGAGAGATACAGTATGGATGGAGATGAATTCATCAAAGCAAATCAAACAGTATATATACCAAATATGGAGATTGAAACACAAGTACAAAATAATAATCCTTTCTTTTCTGGAACAGATACATTAGGATCACACGCAAGGGTTTATATTGAGAATCCAGAAATGAGAGAACATCTTGGTTTTGATAATAAAGAAGAAAAAAGAACTCAATTAATATTAAATGATGAAAAATGTAAAGAAATATTTGAATATAAAACATTTAGTGTATTCAAAAAACACGTAATTGAAAATATTATTACTAATCAAGAAAAATCTAAAGTAGTTAATTATGCTAAAAAGAATAAAATAAATAATTACGATCAAATTCAGTTCATTATCGAACATACAGGTTTACCATTTAAAAATGATGATAAAAATGATGATTAAAGGGAGTGTGAATAAAATATGCCTACTCCCCTCTATGAAGCATACGATACATTCTTTATAAAAGCAGGTAGAAGTTATTTATATAAAGAAGATCAAGTATTTCAATTTCTTAAAACAGGTATATCAAAAAGTAAAAAAACAGTACCATATGATTTATCTTATAATGTTTATGAAGATAACATGGTTATAACTGTTTATAATATTGCTGAATCAAATGGTAATATACAAATAATGATAAACTCTAATACATATACTATTGCTTTATTAATTACAGATACAAAAACAGATATTATTAATAAAATAAAATTAGCAATACAAAATGATTGGACTTTTGATATTTCATATATTACTAATCCTAGAATAAAAATTAGTAAATTAGATATTGATATAATTAATGTTCAAATTAATGATATTGATGATACAAATGTTTTTATTGTTGCTAATAGAACGTATGACGGTGAATTTACTGGTATTGTAGAACAAGATGCACTTGAATTAATTGCTTTAAATATGTTGTTAGAGCAAAAAAGACAGAGAAAATCAGAGTTAGATTATACTAAAATATATTTGGGAACTAAAGATTTTAATAAACTAATTGATAAAGTTGCAGAATATAAGGTTTTAAATGAATCAATAAGATTACTTGAAGAAGAAATTTTCTTGTTTAGACAAGAATTTTATTCTTATGAAAATTAGGTGTAATAATATGAATGTAAAAAATACAATGAAAAACAAAAACAATATAATTAAAAATAAATATGAAAATAATATTCTTGTTAAAACTCCTCAATCTGAAATGAGTTTAAAGGACTTATGCAATAAAGAATATTTAAAAATTAATCATATAATGCATATGATTGAAAAAGAGTTTAATGTTTCTTTACATGATTATCCAGAATTAAGAGGTAAGATTTTAGATATAAGCAATTTCATTAGGAGAATACCATCTTCTGTTTCAGAGTGTTTAATTGTTGAATAATATATTGTAATTATAATTGTAGCATAAATATAAATTTTATTTAAAGGAGGTATTAATGTGGATAGTTTTAAATTTGAAAAAGTATCTGATAGTGAAAAATCTACATTAGATGGTGTAACTGCTGGCACTGTTTCAGCAAATAAAGCTGTTGTAGTAGGTGCAAATAAAAATGTTGATGTTTTAGCAATTGCAGATTTAAAATTGGGTGCTGGTGCAGGCACTTCTGTAAGTAGAACTGCTGCTCAAATTAATTTATTAGTACAAGGTGCTGAAGCAGGATATAAAATTGCTAGGGGTACTGCTACAATTGGTGCAGCAAGTGAAGATGTTGCAACAGGATTAACTACAGTTGTTGGAGCAGTGGTATCATTAGTTGGTGATCCTTCTATGACACATATGTTTTCTACTTGTACAGTAGGAAACCAAACAAATGCTCCAATTGCAGGAAGTATAAGAATTAAATCTTGGAAACCGACTGCTGCAAATGATGCTACTCCTATAGCTGCGACATCTACATTTGCTAATGTCGCATGGATTGCAATAGGTACATAGTAGTAAAATATAATTATATTATAATGTGAATATAAAAATTAAAGGAGGAATATATATTATGACGAATTTTATTGGAAGAAGTTTAACTGCAAATTTGGCAGAGCAAAATGTAGAATTAAATATGGCATTTATTAATCTTATTGTTAATGATAGTGCAAATACTATAACGGTGACTTTTGACGAAGCGACAACTTCTTCAAACGTAATGGTTTTTAAAGCAGGAGAACAAAGAACAAATATCCCTGTACCTTTTGAAAAATTATATTACAAAGCATCTGCTGATACTTCTGCATTTAGAATTGAAGGATTGTCAAAAACACCATTTTAATATTTAATTATTAATTTATTAATTACCAAAATTAACAATTAATAAAGAGTAGATATATTTATTACTTCTACTCTTTATTAATATAATTTATAAAAGGTCGTGATTTATGAATATAAGACAAGAATGGTTAAATACAGATAATACCTCTTCCCAATTTTATTCAGCAGAAGAAACTATATCTAATGTAAAAGAAAATTTTGATATAAGAAGAAATTATAGTGCTGAAGGTGCAAGTGTAATTATTGATGGAGTTGAATGTAGAGCATTAGTTCAATATTTTTCTAATCCATTAAATCAAGCAAAATATGATAAAGAATTACATGTTCCTATGGAAATTAGTATTAATACTGGTTCATTAGTTGAGTATGAAGGATTTGACTGGTTAATAACAGGTAATGTTGATGATTTACAGGCATATAAAAGTGCTGGTATGGTGAAATGCAACAACACACTAAAATTCTACAACAAAACCCAAAACAACATCCTATACAATATCCCTTGTATTATACAAAACAGCAATATAAAACTTGATAATGACAAATTTATGTTCCTCCCTGCTGATGAACATATTTTAATTTGTAGCAATAATGCAGATTCTAGTAATATAGATTTGAACACAAGATTTATATTAAATGATAATGCCTATTCAATTATTGGTATAGATAATATAAGCAATCAAGGATTATTAAATATTAGAATAAAAGATGATCAAATAAATTCAGATGATAATTTAGATTTAAGTATTGCTAACTATTACTCTCATCAAATAGTTAGAGAAATCTACATATTAAATGGCACTTCCGCAAGTCTACTATTCAATAATGCCACATTACAATTAAACATTCAATGTAAAGATAATGATGTAATTGTTGATAATCCTATTATTACTTACTCTTCTTCTAATATTAATATTGCTACAGTTTCTTCAACAGGTTTAATAACTTGTAAAGGAACAGGAGATGTAATAATTACTGCAATTTATAGTGGAGTTAGTGACACTATTACTATTCATGGAGATATTTCAGAAGTTGATGATTATAATATTGTGATTACACCACTTGATGAAACATTAAAAATAAGTAGAAGTATTACATTTACAGCACATGCAATGAAAAATGGTGTTGAGGATTTAACTAGAGAGTTTATTTGGGAAATTAGAAATTTGGATGGAAGTAGTAATTTATATGCAAGTATTGTTGTAGATGGTGATAATGGTGATAATAGTAGGAATTGTATAGTTACTGCTGGTAATATTGGTAATATTGCTAATAAATATGTAGTTATTAAATGTTCGTTGACTAGTGATAATAGTGTTTATGTAGAAAGGGAAATTAAGTTGATTAATTTGTTTTGATTATAATATATACTAGAATTAATATAAAGGTTGTGTAATATGGGACAATTTGAAAAACTAACAGAGTATAAAAATAAAATCTTAAATAATATTATTTCTAATGAAAATCTAGTAAAATCATTAATAGATAATAGAAAAGATTATTTAAATTATAATTTACCAGATGGATTTGATTCTACAAGTTTAATATACTCTCAGGTATTCCCTTACCAACATACTTTAAATGCAGAAAAAGAAATGAAAACATATATAACTATGTCATTTGGTAAATATAATTATGTAAATAATGTGTTTAAATCAGGAATTTTGTATTTTTATATATTTACTAATAAATTATTGATTGAAACAGATTATGGTTTAAGAACAGATTATATTCTTAATGAAATTGATACTATGTTTAATAAAAATAGTGATGTTGGTGTTTTTGATCTAGAAATAGATAGTGGTGGAGATTTTAGAATAAATGAAGATTATTTAGGCACAATGATTTCTTATAAATTTTATGATTTTCAGTAGTAGGTGATTTTATGTTTTATTGTATAGAGGATTTAGAATTATTGCTCCTTTTTGGAGAAGAAATAGATATAGGTATTTGTAAGTTATATCCTTTAAAATTAAAAGAAATAGTTAAATTAGGATATAGTAAATATAATTATTATATTTCTTTGATATTGATTGATAAGTCAATTTTACAAAATGAAAATACAGATTTAAATGATATTGATAATTTTGAAGTAATATATGGATTATGTAATTATGACGAACAATTTAAAGATAATTATTTTAATATGCTAGAGTTATTTTCTAAAGAAACTATCAATTTATCTGATGGTTTTTTTTATTTTGGTGATTTAAAAGAAAATAGAATAATAAATAAAGATAATTTTGATGAAATTATTAAAATAATTAAAAGAATAAATTTCGTAAAAGAACAAAAAAAAGAAGAAGATTATAATCCAGGAAACGAAGAAGCAAGAAAATTTATAGAAGAAATTAAAAAGAAAAAGGAATTATACGCTAAATTAAATAAAAATAGCAATTCAGTAACACTTTATAGTATTTCATCAAGTATAGCATGGAAATCACATATTGGTATAAATTCTATTCGTGAATTAACTGTTTATCAATTATATGATGCTTATTATCGTCTTGGATTAATTGATAACTATGATAAAACTATGCATGGTATTTATGCAGGAACAATTGATGGTAAAAAAATAAAACTTGAAGAAATTGATTGGTCAAAAGTAATAGATTTGTAATATAAAATAATTAAAAATTAAAGGAGGAATTTAACATGGCCACTCCAAATCGTTGGGCAATCAGAGATTGTGGTACTGCGACATTTTTTAATTTAACTACATTTAAACCAATTGTAACATTGGCAACACTTAAGACATCAGGCGTTGAGACTTCTGGGGAAACAGTGTATAGCCGTGGAGGGTTGGGCAATGCCAAATTGGTAGGATTTTCCAGTAATCGTGAAGCAAAAATAAATCTTGAGGATGCAATCTTCGATAATAAGGCAATTTCAATGCTTACTGGTAATGATCCTTCTGTTGGTGCAAAAACTATTGATTATCAGGAAGTAAAAACAACTTTATCTGATGCTTTTACTTTAACAAAAACTCCATCAGGCAATTTACTTGGAGTATTTAAATTAAATGCAGATGGAACAAATGGCGTAGAATATACACTTGGCGATCCTGCTAATGCAACTGAGTATAGTATTGCTGGTAAAATACTAACATTCCCTGCTGCAACTGTTGATGCTACTAAATTTAGAGTTTATTATAAAATAGCTACTGATGCTACTGCTACTACATTAAAAGTTACATCAGATCAATTTGGTAAAACTTTCAGGGTTGTTCTTGATGTACTTGTTCGTGATGAATATACAAAAGCAGACTTCAAAGGTCAACTTAGAATACCCAATGCAAAATTTGAAGATAATTTTAATTTTAGTTTCGCAGCCGAAGGAGACCCTGCTACACTAACACTTCCTCTTGAAATTCTTAAAGATCCAGTTTCTACAGATATGTGGGAACTTGTAATTTATGATGATGCATTAATATCCTAATATTACATATTTTTATAAGTGAATATTAAAATATAAATATAATATTCACTTATAAATTAAAAAAGGTGGTGCAAACATTGGCAAAAGAAATAATTAAAGAAGTAATTAAAAATGAACAAGATGAAATTATAGAAGAAATAAAAACTTTTAATACTCAAATTTTTGAAGTTGAAGATAATTCAATTATCATAGGTATTAATGGTTGGAGAGTAAGATATTATTTTGATTTAGATGCAAAAATATTATATGAAATTAAAAACAATAAAGACAATTATAAAGGAAGAATGATTGAATTACAATATATTGGTGATTTAAATGATGTTTTCACATTGAAGAGATTGCCTATTAAGAAATGGTTTTAGTTTATAAGTATTAAGTATTATTTAGTTTACAAATATAAAAATGGTTAATATTTAAGGTTGCAAACTTAAATATTGTAATTAATAGACATGTACCAGTATACATGTCTATTCCCATTTAATTCTCTAATACTGGAAGGAGAAATGTTAAATGTTAATAACTAAAGAATTAAAAGTAAAATGGAACCCAACAACTAGAAAATACTATGAAAATTTAGGACATGAATATACTAAGCACAATGACGAATTTTTAATTCCTATAGAACATTTGCATCACGGTTCAAATACGCATATAGATTTTCAATGTGATGAATGTAATGAAATTGAAAATAGAGTATATCGAGATTATATTATTCTAAAAACTAAATATAATAAAGATATATGTGGCAAATGTTTAAATAGATTAAATATGAAAAATAGAAGTTTAAAAGCAAAAACAAAAGAAGATTTTGGATATTATACTACTCATAAAAATAGAAGAATATCATTAGATAAATATTTAAATAAATATAATACTTTGCACAATATGACTCATAATAATGAAGGTAAAAAATTATATGATATTTTTCATTACCATAAAGATTCTATTTATGACACAGCAAAAGAATTAGGATATAAAATTGAAGATATTTGTGCAAATTTACCTTTAAATTATTATGATGACAATAACGAAATGTATAAAGAAAAATTATTAAAATTCATTGATGAATATGGTAGATTCCCATTGCACATAGAAATAGAAAAAGATTTAAGAATAAATAGTGCTAGAATTCAAGAATTAGGTGGTATTAATTATTTTAGAAAACTTATTAATTATACAGATGATAAAATAATAGATAAAAATGGTGATTATAATATGTCTATTAGGGAACAAATTGTTGCTGATCATCTATATGATATGGGATTTAAAAATAAATACTTAAGAGAAAAACGTCCATTCTTAAAAGATGAAGGTTATTATCGTTCTGATTTTACATTCTACCCTATTGATAATAGAGAAATACATATAGAAGTATGGGGATATCCTGAAAATAAAAATGATAAACAAGGAAAACAATATAATAAAGCTAGAAATGATAAAATAAATCTTTACAATAAACATGAAGATGATATTGAATTAATTAGTTTAAATGATGATATATTTAGAAATAAAAGTATTAAAAGTGTTACAAGAATATTAAATATTATTTTTGATAGATTCAGAAATATAGATTTTAAAGATGTTAGATGTTAATAATGTATTTATAAATAAAATACCAATATTATTTTAATTTTTAACAAATATCAACATCAAACCAAACTTTCATCACAATTTCCAATCCCACAAACCCTTATAAATTAAGGGTTTTTATTTTTGCCATATTCTAAATTAATAAATAAAAAACCAAATCAATCAAAATCAAACCAAAAAACAAAAAAGAAGGTGAACATTAAAATGTCAATAAAAAACACAGGTCAATTTCCTCACACTCAACACTATTATCCCGACACAATACAATCACTCCCTTCTATCGCTGACATTGGAGACAAATCTTTCATATTCGTCAACGGAGTAAAAACACCATACATATTCACACATACAGGATGGATAGTAGATACACCTGATCCTATAGAGGTAACTGATACAGTAGGATTAAAACCATCAGATTTAAATTTAGATGTAAATAATAATGTATCAGTCAATATTGAAAATGTTCCTAAAGTAACTAATGATAATTTAGATATCTCCCTCACTACTCATAAAAATTCAATTATTGGCGTTAGTAGTAAAACATTAACTGATATAGTATCTAAATTAGATGAATTAAAAACTGAGATTGATTTAATTAAAAATACTGATGGGATTAAGAAAATTACTGATGGTATAGTGAATAAAAATACAGCAGGGACAGAAATATTCACTGATGCTAATGCTGGTAGTGTAAAACTAACTGGTAGTTTACCTTCGGGAATAAATAAAATTGGTAGTGTTAATACCAGTAAAGACGAATATGAATTTGGGAAGATAACTGCTAAAACAGCACATCCAATTAATCATAAGTTTGTAAAGCCTGTTACATCTGTAGTTTTAACCAACTTCGGTTCAGACATTGCAAAGTGTAGTTTAAACGGATATCCTGCTATACCCACCATACATGATAATTTAGATGCGACAAAGTGGACATTTACTGGAACGTGGCTATCTGGAGCAACGTATTATTTGTATGGTACCAATGCCCAATATTCTGATATTGTTGGTGATATTGCTGTTTATAATCCTGGTGTAAGTGTTAAAATGCTTGGTGTCGCTTTTGTGCCTAGTGCCAGTGCTGGAATAGCAAAAATAGAATTAAGTACAGATGGTGCAACTTGGCAAGACCCTTCTAATATTGTTGGTGCAGTACGTTCTGATGGCACAATAGGTGCGGATATGGATATTATTGATACATATCACGATACCTATGAAATTACTACTAAAACAATGATATTATCTTATATTTTACCTAACAATATTTGGCAAGTTAAAATCACGGTAACTCCCAACAAAAACGCACTTTCAACGGATAATAAAATTTTTATTGATGCTGGTATGATTGGTGATGCTACGAAGGGTTTTGACTTAAAACCAGGCGAAACAAAAACACTTCCTGTTTATTGTACGTCTGTTAGTATTGGCTGTACAAGTGGAGCACCTGAAGTTAGTATTGAGGGGTATAGGTAATGAGTTATTTACATCCTGATATTAAGAGTTTTAGGAAAGATATGAAAATCAATGCAGAAATAAAAATTGTAGCATTTGGTCATTCTTGGACAATGGACAATAACGTAACTATGTGGGCAACACAGTTAAAAACATATATTGAAGCAAGAAACACAAATGCTACAGTAGTTAATAGTGGCATGTCAGGTGTAGAAACTCCATTGGCACTAACAAGTCTTAACGAAAAAGTATTATCTTTAAATCCTCAATACTGTTTGCTTTGCTGGGGTATAAATGATTGGAGTAAGAGCGACGCAGAATATTATGATGTGGCGACTTATATTGCAAACATGCAAAGTATGATAGATCAGATTCAAGCAATAGGTTGCAAGGTGTTCATTTGGACTGATGGCCCTGTTGCTACATCAACTGAAGCATATGGATATGTTGGTTCGGTTGAGGATGAATCTGGATACGGCGATAACAAGTTTATTAATTTTCATGAAGCATTGGTTAATATAGCGAAAATAAACGGATTGTACTTAATAGACTCATATCAACAATTCATCGATTATTGGTTGGGTGGTGTGAATATTGGTAGTTGGTACCGCAATAATTTACACTTTGCACAGATAGGACATGATTTAATTTTTAAAGGTATGGTAAAGCATTTATTGACTTTGTATGGTAAAAATAAGAACGGACTGTTACCCAACTAACGAAGGTGCGAGAGTTACACATTATTAATTTATTAAAAACAAATACAATTAAATATTTATACATAGTAAATATAATTTTAACTAAATTTAGTTAATAATATTTTAATTAACATTAATATCTAAACAAAATAAGGATTGATTCATAAAGATGCATAATAAAAATGCGTTAATATGTTTCAATCCTTATTTTTTAGTTTTATTGTTACCAAACTGAGATTTCATAATGATTTTGGAAATTAGAAACCCTTATTTTATAGGTGTTTAGTGGATGTGTGATTTTTGATAAATTTGTGTTTTTTGATGGATTT
>Ga0209000_1001396_pt1 | contig 15519 bp, 21 predicted proteins | sample RifGroD2_FD_183998 | JGI IMG/M metagenome (GOLD analysis project Ga0209000, IMG submission 183998) | Groundwater microbial communities from Rifle, Colorado, USA - Groundwater D2 (SPAdes) (version 2) | ecosystem: Environmental > Aquatic > Deep subsurface > Groundwater | place: Rifle, Colorado...
CAATCCTTTACTACGCATAGATTCTGATACTTGAACATTTAGTTTAATCTTATAATCCATTATTGTCTCACTCCTCTCTTAAAGCCCCTGATCGCTCAAAATCAGGGGCTTTCTTGCTGCGCATAATTAGTCTACTTTGCCCTATGGATTAAGTTAAGGTGTTACGATTGGTACTCCATTTTCATCAAGTCCCATTGTCAATAATTCTGCTCTTACTGCTGGTTGCAGACTGACAGGAACTTGGGAAAAAGTCTTTGAGCCGTAAACGATTAAGGTTACAAATACTAATACCATTGTGTTTTCACATCCTCCCAATAATAGCTTCACAAGCCAAAGCCTAAACATTATCCTTATCCAATAACGCTTGGACTTGAGTCCTTAAATTAGCAGGTACATCATCAATCGTCTTTACTCCTGCCTTAATTAGCGTATAAAATACCTGTGCCATAATACCCTCCTCTACAACCCCAAGGTTGCCATATAAATATCCGTTAGGCCATTCATAATAACCATTAGGTTGTCGTTAATTTCTTGGTTGGTCGGCTGTGGTGGTTGTGGCGGAACAGGTTCTGGCATGATAAATGTTCCGTCAGATTGCATGATTTGACCGATTTCTCCTATATCAGATTGAATTTCATCCTCAACAATAGAGGGGCCATTTCTAATGCCAGTAACCTTGTTGCTTGCATCTAAATTTATAAATCTCATATTTACCTCCCTAATTAAATTCGATAACATACCAACTAAATGTGCAAGTGCTTTGGCTTTGCAATACTAAATTTGTAGTGCTGGACAAATAACCGCGAACAATAACATTACCTAAATTTGCGCTCATTAGTGCTTTATGACTAATAATAACTATTGATTTTGCAAGCACAACGGCGGTAATCGTATTGTTGACATTTGTTGATTCTCCATATTGTAATGACTTGATGTTTGTAAATTCAATAACCTGCCAAGCTACCTCAAGCGTAAGGTTGTTATGTGCTGTCCTGCTTAAATTCAAAGTAGTCGCCCCAGCTAGTTTCCCCTCAATACAGCAATCTGCGGCATCAGTAAAAGTGCCAGCCCTATATCTATATATAATGACCGCACAATTAGCATTATTTACTGACGATATAGTTATATTTTTACTTGTTTCAGTGGTTCCGAAAGATATAATACCTCTTTGGATGCTCTTAATATTACTTCCACCGTCATTCAGTCCACCTTTTACAATTCCTCTCGCCATATCCTACACCACCTTCTGAACGTAATAGTCAAAGGTAATGTCAGCGGATTCGACAACGGTTGAGGTGATAGTGAACGTTCCTGCTGCACTCTCTACGATCCAAGTACCCTGCGGTAGAGTCGCGGAGGTTATAGAGACAGTCACCAAGCTATCGGCAGTACAAAATGCATCCGTAAAAGTCTGTGCTGTGTCGTTATCAGTAAATGAGCTATTTCCCTTTTTAAACTTAGCTATTGTTGTATCTAAACCATGAACTCCGTCTGTCACAGTTTCCGCCTGATGTTCAGCAAGCTCTTCCTGTACCGCTCCCGCAGCTGCAACTCCTATTGCGGCTGCTGCGTCAGCTTTGACCTGTGCTCCCGTGGGCGTTTCTGCGCCTACGTCAGATGGAGTTAAAACAACCGCACCTGTTTTGGAGTTTACGCTTGATACTGGTACCGCGACATTAAGATTAAAAAGCCCCGATCCATCACCCACGAACTTAGATCCTGTGGTGTTCGTCTGGCTTAATTCTACCGTCAAACCCGCATCAGAAGTGTTGTCTGTCCAGCTCGTAGTCGTATTATCGTTGATTTGAGCCAACCTGTAGAACGTGCTTCCTCCGGCCTTAGTACGCCCAAGAATACGGGCTACCGTGCCTGTGGGACCTGTTGGAATAACTGAAACAGCGCCTTGTTGACCGTTGGGGTTAATGGTGTTTGACTCTGTTCCATAACCCGTGTTTCCCTGCACAAGCAATGTTCCTGTAACTGGTTCTCCGTGCCAATAACCCGTTACAAATGCAACAACGTACTTATAGGCACCCGTAAGATTCCCCAAGTTGGTGTTAATAGCTGCCGTTGGAGCTGTTGGTGCGGAAAGCGGAGAGAGTAGTTTAAGTTGTCCAATATCCGCATTACCCGTTAATCCTTCTACGAGTTGATTAACATCGCTGGCGTACTGACTGTCAACATTGTCCTGAATAGTATATAGTGGCAAAATACACACCTCCTAACCTGCGTTAATTGTATCGCTCCAAATAAATGTAACAGCTTGGGTATTATCTACCGACACTGGTGTCTGGAAAACAACGTGGTTTAATAACGCACCACCAGAGCCGAGAAGACCGGCCTCCGTATACGTCCCGTTCAGTTGACCTACCGCATAATTGGTTGTCATGGTCGTTGTGTTGGCAACCGCCGACCTAGCATCGATAACCGATAGCGTCCCTGTTGCTGGCGTAAATAGAGAAGCATCACTAACAGCCGGGGTGCCAGTACCAGTCCCAAGCTCGAATTGAGTAGGAGGGGAAACGGGATTTTGCCCAGTATTATTGACTCCTGCTGTCCACGATGCGATAGCGTTTAGATATGCCTGACACGCCGTGTTGTCGCCTAACTCACGGCATTCTTGGCTACCATCTTGATTAGTGATAATTACTGCGACTTTGGCTTTAATTGATACATCTGACTTTATTTCGTTTTGCAAGTAAACCTTTCCCCCTCTCTAAAACCATGAATTTTGACCCCATTTGCGAGTTCCCCATTTAGTCGGTTCGCTTGTTATTATTGGGACAACGGACTCGGAGATCATCGCTCCATCAGACCGGCGTTTGGTAATTAACGTTGGCGGGGCATATATTGTCGGCGGATACCAATGCCCTTGACCCCATTTAGCGCCTGATCCCCAAAGCTGACCTGTACCAGGCACAACAAGGATATGACCAATGGAATCCGTTACCCTTGCTAAGTCATCAAAGTAAAACTCCAGAATGATATTGAGCAGTACTCCTTGAGGCTTTGGTATGATGTACCCGTTGGCCGCTAAATCCTTTTGCATAGGAGTAAACAAGGAGATCCGTGCATCCATCGTCATGTCTTGATTATCCTCGACCTTTAGCCTAGCGTTTGGAAAAACAGAACTCCATAGGTTATGAATCTCAGGAAGTGTCCCATCCCATTGATTCTGGATTATTTTCGCCTGAAGCACGAGCCTATAGGTATCATCCTCAAGCACCGGACTCGAACCATCTGCAGGTTGGAAGTTTACGGTCCTCCTGACACCTACGATCTCGCCTAAAATATCCTGTTGCGCTCCAACGGCTTGGTCGAGATCGAAATAGGAATTAAAATCGTTAGCAAGCGTAGTCACATCGTCAAGAATACCCAGCGGAGCCGCTAACCACGCCATGAACTTCGGCTTATTCTGATGTTGGGAGGTAATGAGGCTTAGATATCTTTGTATGTCTGCCATGATTACCTCCTCCTACGAAACATTGACTGTGACGTATTCTGTATTTCCCCGTAATGCCTCATTAAACACCGTGATAATATCTGTCGTTCCCTGAACCTCGCCATGCCTTGCCGCCGTGATCGAAGTAACGGTGAATACAGGAGCCGATAAATCCTGTACTGACAACGCTGGACCGTAGAGGTTGTTTACAGGGATATCATTAACACCCATTTTCATGGCATTTAAAAAGGCGGCTATTGCCGTTTTGATGTTTGTCGTCATTTGAGTTGGGTATCCCGTTAATTGGAGTACGTTAATTACCACGTCGACATCCACATAGGCTGGTCTGTAAAAACCAATAGAAGCGATATCACCAAATTGATCTGTGATGTCCACAACAGTTGTTCCGTTCGCCTTACACCCAGGACCTTTCTTCCTGAAAATTACCCGTGCAATATCTACATCCGACCCTCCCTCTACTAGTGCGGTTATACTGTTTGCTGGAAGACCGTTTTCATCCGCTGAGTCAGTATCGTTTTCGTAGACCTTATACCTCGTAACTCCGGATACTCTGGAAATTGCCCCCTTTGTGCCTTCGAGGACAGTTAAACTAGGTTGAGCCGTGCTGATAGCTTGACGGGCTCTAAGTTGGGAATCCGCTTCAACGGCAGTGCCCGGGATAGCAGCCAATGTATTCGCTACTGATGTCCATCCGTATGTTGGCGTGGCGATAATGTTTATATCCCCGGGGTTTGCTGCTATGGGTCCTGAGTTTTGGCAAGTAACTGTCGCATTGACCGTTCCGCCAGATCCGATAATGACGCTTGCTGGAAGGGTCCAATGGTAATTACTAATATCCTGAATAACTCCGTTTGTAATGACTGTACCCGGGGTACCCACAAGGGTTTCGACGGCAGTCGAGTATGTTGCAGGACTCCGAGCTATGCCATTAAGTTTAATTAACCCGTCAAGGCCAGATCCGATTGCCGTTCCAGGACCTCGACTGTCGTAAGCGAATTGGATTGCTTGGAGCGTATCGCTCATTTTCACCGCGAACGTAGAGATGTATTGATAGTCCTGTGAGTCTGGTTCGAGGTAGATATTCTGACCATAAATACCACGAGCCTGTTCGATTAGGTCGGCTAGGATATCCTGATAGGATGGAATATGAAGTCCCGTCTCATCAATAAATGGAGCGAAGTATGCCACCTATAAAGTCACCCCCGATACTGTTACGGTCTGGCCAGTGTTGGTTAATACTGTGCAGTTACTCACTGTGTATCTCCGATTCTCATAAACGCTTTGGAAATCCTGAATCTGCGACACGCCCTGAGTGCTTAAGATACGTTCTTTTGTGAGCAAATCGGTAGCGGTTAAATGCTCAGGCGTACCGGATTGCCCTAAGATATTCTGGAATAGAGGAAGTCCGTTGCTCGTATCTTCCCACCATTCGCCTTGCAGGAGCAGAAGGTTTGTTTTTATTGCCTGAGCGACTGCCGACTCGTTAATAAGGAAGTCCTGCATTGACTTTCCGAACGAATAGTCCCCCATTGGGTCGAGTGCTCTGTATTTCATGGTTCACCCCCTTAGCTGGGTTCACTCGTCGTTCCTCCGCCATACGGAGCAACGTGTGTATGGCTACTGAAGTTCACTCCATTAATCTTCACCACATTAGATACGATGTCGATCTCATCTTGCTTTATGTCGATGAGTGATGTCCCCTCTTCAGATCTTAGTTGTGACGAATTCGTGCTGTAGTTTACTATCCTTCGTGGTTGACTCCAAGTTCCCATGATCGCGAAACCGTCTGAGAGGTCATGTCGACGTTTCTCGGCCTGCACCTGCACTCCCCCTTGCGACCACCATGAATCAATGCACGAGTCAGAAAAAATCACCAAGCACTCGTCACCCGGGACCACTGGCATCGTAAGGACAAACCCTCCAGCCCTAAGTAACACGACAGGAACGTCCAAAAGTAGGGGTAGATTGACCATATTTACGGTTCCCTCTCCATCTACAATGCGCTCTCTTATTGCGGGTTGAACTGTTACCGTCTGCTCAATAGGGTCAAAGCTCTGCACAATCCCGGGAATCGAGACTCTGAGATCTGTTCCCCATTTTTCGCCCATGCGCTGGTAGAATTCGTAGTCACTTCCTATTCTCTCTGCGACTGTTTTCATACTGTTCACCCCACCTATAACGAAGACTGCGTTCCATTTGCGATCATAGCCGGTAGTTTTCCTGCTTGCGTAACCGTTTCGACTTCCGTGTACCAATCATTTCCGCGCGTATCTCCGATGGTTGTCACCTGTATCACCTTGTATATCCCATCGGTATCCAGCGCATAAACCTGTTGCCCTTGTTCAAACTGTTGTGCGCGCACTAAACTATTGTCTACATGGATTAACGTGTTTACTTTTATTCGAGGGTTTAGGAGGCACTTAATCGTTACCCCATAGTCTGCCTGAGTTGGTACACCGATTAACCCAGAATCAGAGGATAAATCGAGTATCTCCCCCTCTGGAATGTCGTCAGCCTTAACTAAGTTTATTTTACCGCCTTCGATATACGCCGTTGCGTTCTCGGATTGAGCTATTTGCCGGATGTAATCCCTTGTGAGTCCGAATATTACCTTTCCCCTTGTTAGCTGGGAGGTAGATAGGGAATCTGATATACTACCGAGCTCCGAGGGAACTGTGGCCTTGCTGGCTAAACCTTCGATAATGTTACGTGAGTTTTGGCCTCTGACTATAGAGAAATTAGAAACACTGTAACTCATCCACCTATCGGCATCGGCCGCAACGAGTGTTAGCGTGTAGGTTGTACCATCTTCCTTATTTCTTATCGCCTGCACTACGTTTCCATCGAAGATAAGGCCGTACTGACTCCCCTCGTATCCTGCTTCAATTGTGACTCTGAAACCCTCTGTTATGATCGAGTTCTCCGATTGCGGACTGAGGTTGTAAATCACAATTTCCGAAAACTGAGGTTCCAACTGCATGGACTTTACGCAATTAAATGTGCACCTGAGTTGAGATACATCTAAGGCCTTTTCTCCATCAAGGCTACTAACAATGACTCGATACCTGCGCCCATAGAGGATATCACTCGACATTGTTGTACTGTTCGGGATTATGCCGTATTGAGTAGTAGGCGTCTCTGTATCGGCTTGTGCGTTTGCCTGCGGACTAGAAGGGTTTATTGATCTGCCTGTATAGCTACCGATATCGTATTGAGTTAAATTATTAGCTTCTATGGTGTTAATAATAGAGGCGGCATACTTTTGATCGCTTGCATACCCATCAGACTGTAGGTTATTGGCAACGGAAATATAGTCAGTGTTTCCGATAATGTTGGCATAGCGTGAATTATTTGCAAGAAAGAATCCGTGATCCTCAAGGGAATCACCCCACGACTGATAGCGTCTATAGTATCCGCCATCGTCTGTGGCGTAGGAACCCTGCACTATGGACATTCCCGGTGGTTTGGCCCCGGGCATCTTTATTCCGAAAAGGTTTTTATCGTAATTGGCGCAGTATGAACCACCCCAACCACTTTCCCAAATGGCTTGTGCTATAGTTATTGAGGGTAACACGCCGTAGAGTGCATATCCCTCTTGAGCGCCTGAAACTAGGTTGGCTATGAAATTGGCATTACTCATACGGTGTCACCTCCTTTTGGGAAAATAAAAAACACCCCTCTAGGATGCTGCTCTTTTTCTAAATATTCTTATCGGTGTTGTTAGCGCTCCTTTTTATAGGATTTAGCTTAAATCGTATCAGACCAGCACAGCAAGAAGTCAGTACCCAAGTTCGTCGAATCCGGACTATCCATCGTGCTATTACCTGTATTAATAATCGTTGCACTCCCCAACCCAAGGTGACGATACTGTCCCAAGAGATCGCCTGCTGGATATTTACCAGTGAGTAGAGGAATAGAGTCGAGTATCAGTGTATTACTGGCGGCATCGTAAATAGACATAACCCAGTAATTTGCGGCGGCGTTGAAGCGTACTCGAAGTTTCAGTTTTAGGTTTTTTCCGTCGACGGGTATGGTGATTTTGAAGGTTTGGTCGGGTGCGGAGGTTAGTGGGATTATTTTAAAGGACATGGTTAGTGGCCTCCCGTGTAGGGTAATTTATTTTCCAGTTAATTCGAGAAAAGAAGGTAAGAATGCTAATTCTTTTATGATTTGGCACTTAACTTTACAGGTTTGGTATATTTCCTTGTAGTGGGTCCCTTTGTTCACTTCGATTAAGATAATATTTTCGATGGCCCTTTCGAGAAACCTAATGGTATCGATGTAGGATAGTGACAAGTTATTCCGTTGCCCTGCACTAATACCTAGCGTGGAATTAACCAGTTTTGAATATGTCATATATAACTTACCGGAGTTTTTGCTTCCCTGAGATTCGGCAAGAGGTATTAGTTTTGTCAGAATAACGTCTGTTTCGTCTCTTCGAACCTTTTTGCCAGTTAATCTGGATTGGTTCCACTCTGCAGTTTTTCGCTCGAAGATAAACTGCCGCATACGATAGAATTCTTTTACAAGTTCTAATTTGAACCTTCTTACTACGGTATTGTTTTCTAACAGCGTCATCAGGTAAGATGCTTGCGGCTCATTAAGTAGGTAGATTTTAACCGGATTCCCGCCGGTATACTTGGATGTGACATCCAAGTTTCCTAATTCTTCGAAATCGGAATAAAAGTCCCTTATCTTTCTTGTTATTGTGTGATGCTCATATCCGGTTCCTTCTGCGATCTTTAGGCTATCCGTAAACGCTTCGTTCCCCTTAATGACGACCAATTCATTCATAAATTCTCATCCTCTCTTTTTCTGGCATTAAAAAGAGACCTGATTTAATTCAGGCCTCTTTCATAAGAGAGGTTAGAGGTGTGTCTCACGACATGACATAACCTCAAAATTGGCAAAAGAAAAAACACCCGAAGGTGTTTATGTGGGATTATCTAATTTTTCCATGTAACATCTCTCTAGTTTTATATACTCTCCATCTTTAATTGTGACGAAATACTGATTAGAAATGCTATCACTGCTAACCCTACTCCCTGATGATCCTGTAGAATCAGTGGTAACGCTGAAATACGCATCGTACTTACCTTGATTATTATTAGTTAACCTATATTCCCCTGGAGGAATATCCTTTCCGGCCCTATACATTCCCTCTGGCACATGCTTGGGGCTTATAGATGTATTATCTGTTGCAGATGTTGGTTGAATAGAAGCATGATCATCTTTGGTATACGAACCATTAAGATATCCGATATAGAATACAATCACTAATACTATAATATTCCTTACTATTTTCCCTCGTTGCATTTTCTTATCTTCCTCCATACTCATTACCCCTCCTTGCCAATATAATAACATAATATTCGCAAGAAGGGTTTCGTAGAATAGAAGATATTTTACATGTTCTGCAATATCCCCGCAGCCGCGGGTCCAAGACTATCTCCTATCGACCTCACAACACTCCTATTCGGCGTCTCCGGCTCAACTGTCGCCCTATTCGTACTATCCGTCACCTGCGGCCTCGCACTTACCTTCACGGTCTTAACTGTCGCCACAAACACTTCCTTCAGCGTCACAGTCGCCTTCAACCCCAACTGAGTCGTATAATCATCCGGCACAGCTATCGTCTCAATCAGCATGTTCTTAAACAGCCCAAACTTCGTCATTACATCCATCGGAATCCTTTGGCTTTGAAGCTGTGCGAGGACCTCAAAAGCTGTTTTTGATCGCGAGCTACCCTGAGAAAACTGCCCCGGAATAATGCTCTTCATAACATCAGACATACCGATCTGCATCGTCAACTCGACAGGGTTAACGAAAGCATGGTCGCTGATCGCGGCTCCTGTTTCTACGGGATGCTGTGTAATCGTTAATGACCTCGTATAGTTCGTCTGTAGGACGGCATCGAAGAAATAACCCGCGATGTTTGTTTTAACATACACCTTATCCTGAACCGATTGAGTGCTGGAAGGATTACCAGAACCGTCAGACTTAGTCGTAAAGTCAGTAACATAAATCCAATCACTGTCTGTTCCGCCGGATAAATCCTCTTTTGTCCTGATGTAGCAATGGTAAGTCCGGCCTGCCTTTAACCCAACAATCTTATCTGAGTAATACTGTGTATTACTCGTGGAAACCCCGTAAGTATCCCAGACAGTTTCGCCATCTGAGTCATTACACATGATATCAGTGAAATTTGTATCGGCTCCATTGACGTACCACTGAATAAAGGCCGAATCCTGAGTTATCTTATAGTAAGAAAAACCACTAGGGGGTGTAGACATATTATCGGATCACCCCCTGAAAATGCCTGGTTAGGGAGGAAGTAGAAGTTCGGTTGATTGTTGTTGCTACCGACTGTGGATCCTTTGCTTCATAGATGTTGTAGGTTTGCTTCACGGCAACTTGGGACATATTGGACGTGTTAGATTGAGGGTAAAGATAGTTCATTGACCCACCTGCGCCTACTAGGGGACTAGAACCACCGTAGCTCTTGGCGGTCTGGAATAAACCCTTAGAAATGTCTCCGAACTCTTTAGGGATGCTGTTCATGAAGGAGACAAAGCCCTTTTTAAGAGCAGACCAGTCAACCGTGGAGGCTTCGGTATTCGCTCCCGGAATACTGTCCTTGAATGAACTCCATACTGGGGTAGGATCTGGCTTAGATTCGGAGTAATAATGCGAATTTTCCGTCGTCTGGTTATGGGTATTTTCCGTCAGGTAATGGTTTTGAGTAGTATTGTTCGATTGATCAGGCGTAACGGATTTCGGCCTAATACTGTCAAGGAGGTCCATGAGACCGATTTTTAACGTACCCCAGTCGATAGATGGCGCGCCTGTATCGGTTTCAGGAATACTGTCTTTAAGAGGACTCCACATAGGGGCTTGAATAGGCTTAGGAGCTTGAATAGTTTGGTAATTATTCGTGGTCTGATGGTTCTGATTTGTCTCATAGGATACCTGTCCTACCTTGGGGGACTGGGAGAGGTTATCTGACGCGGTGTCCTTGGAAAAAATCTTAGACCGTAAATTACTGATCTCTGCGCCGATGCCGCCGAAGAAATCCTGCATACCTTTGTCAGCACCCTTATTGTACTCATCGACCTTATCTTCGCGTTCTTTTAGACGCTTCTTGGCCTCAGTCTCTTGTGGAGACTCCTTCATTAAACCCTTAGGAACGCCATCGAGAAACATGTCGAGGCCTTTTTTCATGTTACTGAAGTCACCTGTTGAAAGCCCCTTGATTCCACCCGCAACAATAGTTACTAGGCCAGCTATAGACTCCATGACATCCCTGAATTTTTCTAGCCCCGATATAATCCCCGATGATAGGGTATCACTAAGACCTCCTTTGCCATCTAGCGCATTAAGTAGGTCTCCAATAGCATTAACTAAATCTATAACGCTACCATGAGCATCCACAAAAGTATTGGCAAAACTGACCAAATCCCCATTGTCTTCTAACTTCTTATAAAGCTTAACCAACCAATTCCAAGTATTCTCGACACCGTTACCTAGTGTAACAACTAGGTCTTTGGTGTCTTTGAGGTATCTCTGAAACGTCTTAGAATGACCTATCTTTTCGAGCCATGACTCAAACTTTTTTAAGTCCTGAATTAAACCATTTAACTTTTCTTTGAATTCTTTGGAATCAAGATATTTCCCGATTTTTCCACCGAAATCCTTGGCTACTTTGAGAACCTTATGCAGGTTATCTATAAATTTTTTAATCGTTCCTTTGTCGTCTAGACTTTTCCAAAGCTCAGGAAAAGCCGACTCCCCACCGCTTGTATAGGTTTTAAAATCGTCGACCAAGAGCAATAATGCTGTCATACCGAGAATGAGTAACCCCAAGGGATTCGTCAACATGCTTACCATTTTAAAACCTGCAAGCACACCTAACGCCGCACCTAGTCCATCCCTGATATACCAAGCCGCTTCACCTAGTCTAACTGCCCAGCTCGCTACCTCGGCAATCTTCTTCGACCACTTTGGCATATTGTCTTGTATCTCGTCATTAATCTTCCTCAGCCAATCGCGGGAATCACCCAATGGTCCAGAGAGATACTTCGTGAGGTAGTACCCGACCCATTGTAAGGTATATGTGCCCTCAAGCTTTAGACGCTGGAACTCGAAGGTTATATCTCGAACTCCCTGCATCTGCTTGCTGTACTCCTCGATAGGAACTCCCATATCAAGGGCTTGACGGTTGAGTTCGAGGTATTTGTCCATTAGTTCGGGGCTAAGGTAGAGGTCGTTAACGCTGACACCAAGCGCATCTATTGAGGCTTGATAAGCCTTTGCAGCGTCTTTGCCCATCCACATCCTGCGTGCGAACATTTCCGTTTGGAGGTCAGACTGAGCTAAACTAACGAGATACTTACCCAATGCGATATTTGCTGTTGCCACGAACGAGACGACTGCTGTGGCGGCTTTGGCAAAGTTTTTGACGCTAGAGCTAGCAAAGCTGTCGACTGATGACTCAATAACCCCCATGGCTTTCTTCGCTGAATTGACTGACGAATCATTGACATGGAAACCTAGGCTAATAAGGTAACTTTTAATTGTATCTAACACTTTAATCACCCACCCTGTGCCAAAGCTCTCTCAGTGGTCCACCCTTGTACAATTCTTTTGTACAAGGTATCTTTCTTAACACCTATTTCCTTGGCCCATTCAGTTAGAGTTCTTACTTCTCCGTTATACTCTATTTTAGGATTATAATTATTATAGTTTAATATTTTTTCAGGGGTCCAACCCTTGAAATATCTGGTTTTCAGAGTGCTGTAACTCACTCCCAACTTAATAGACCACTCTTTCAGGGATAAACATTCCCCATTGAATTCAAGATAAATTCCTCTTGATCTTTGATTTATGGACCTTTCTGCTCCCCATCCATTTTTTAATCTTTTGCAGAAAGAGGACTTGCTTATATTTGTTTCCTTAGACCAATCTGATGCGCATTGAATTTTTCCATTATGTTCTATCATGACTGTATCTGATCTGTTTTTATTCTGTTCCTCATAGGTAGACCACTTGCAATTATCTTTTGAATACCCTTTATCGTTGTCAATTCTGTCTAAAGTTAATCCTGTTGGAGCAACTCCCATATCTTCAAGAAAATTTTCAAATGAATCCAACCACCGACTACATACAGTTATTCCTCTTCCGCCATATCTATCATAGGCAATATTTTTGGGGTAATAACATCTGCTTTTCATGCTGCGCCAAGAGTGATATGTTCTTGTATTAGTCATGCCATGAGTTATATTCGCCATCACACTACCGCCTTAATAAATATTGGAATAGGAAAAACCCACTGATTATATTCGGTGGGTTTCTTCTTGCGCCTCATTAGCTCTCCGTTCATTCTCGTGCTTCACCGCCATCATCTCATGTGCGTCCAAGAGATCATCCAACGTATATGTTCCATCCCACACCTCGCATTGTTTCCACATCTCGCCCATTACCGGTCCCATAACAAACTCATCTACATTTTCGCAGTGAACGACTTCGTACTTAATAATCCCCCTAGTATTCCAGCCAAGGGGCTTCCGGAGAAAAAACTTGTCATATTAAATACCAATACATGTGCCACTAATGCGAGAGTCGTTGCAGAATCCTCCGCTAACTCACTCACCCCAAAGTAGCCGTCTGGATTCATGACCCTCGTTGGTCCTGCTGGCAAATTCTCAAAGCACACCTGCAGGCATTTGTTGTATACGTAATCAAAGTCTTGCTCTGTCAAGGATGACAATCCTGAAACTATGCCAGCAATATCAATGTCGCCGAGATCGAACGCGCCATCTTCCTTGGCTTTCATCTTCTTCAGATCCAAGCCCTTAAGTAATGGAGCAATCAAACCTGTTACTTTGATCAACATAAAAGAACCGGTTCGAGCGTCAAACTTACGAATGACAAACTTTCGGCCCTTAATTTCGACTTCTTTACAATTTTCATAATTTTTCACAGGAAATCCTCCTTAAAAGGTTCTCTGGATATCAGCTGCCATGAGCGTCCATGTCAAATTCTGACCTTGTGCTTGTCGTGGATTGCTTGGCAATTTAGTAAATGATACCCCTGTGCACGACTCTGTTTCGCCCGTTGCTAAGGTTGTAATAGTAATAGATGTTGCTGCCCATTTCTCAGCCGTAGCGGCTTCGAGGTAATTATAAAGCTTAGTTAACCATTGATGAGCGGCAGACGTTTGCTGAAGGACTATGGCAATAGTTCCGTTTCTACCATTTACCTTTGACACCATAACTGCTCCATCAGCAGCGGTTTCGTGAGTTGTCCGGTCAGTAGTCATCTCAGTTGTTATTGACCCAAGGCCCTCGCCTGTAATTGTTCTATTACCAAAATCATGATTACTAACAACCACCGATACATCATTTAGGCTATAGGTACTATAAGCCATTTAGGCACCTCCTTATCTGTTTACAGTAATTTGGATCGACACAAACTCGATGGCCCCAGCAAGTTTTATGCACACATAAATCGGAGGTGCAATACGGTTTGCTCGATCACTTGCGCTTTGACTACTAATCGTTTCTGCCAAAATAATAAAGCCCAGCGAGAGCGCATCTCCCGTGTTCAGATTCAAGATTGAAGGAGCAGTCCAAACCCCAGGAGAAAGGAAACCTCTGTTTCTGGCAGCATTACACGGTCCGGCAATCACAGACATTAGAAGTGTTACCCCACCCTCGTTTTGTGGCACCTTCGAAACTCCGGTTAGCAAGTCCATAACCGCGATCTGGATATCGTTTTTGAGCATATCCAGGTTAATTATTTCATCGAAGTGCATTCCGTTAGCCATAACACCTTGCTGAAAAATGTTATAAGTGTTACCGCGAGTGACGTAATAATTTCCCCCTTGAGCCTTAATTATGCCTATCTGTGTCTCCGTCAGAGCCTCCGGTATTACACCAACCTCTTGCTTATACGCTAAGATATAGGCCGTATTGGCTAATCCGGTATTTGCTCCCATCGCATAGCCCATGATCGACACTGCGGCATCAGGAGAGGTTGAGTATTGACCAAGTGAGCGCTTATATGATGCTACTTGGAGTTGAATCATGATACTTCCGGTCCCGTCGGTATCCGTTGCTCCGTTATCTGCACCAATCTTAAGTGCAGTAGCAACGTCGTTTGATGCGCCATCAATAATTCTGACACTAGAGTTAAGGCCAACCGATCCAGAGGTAATGATATAAACTCCGCCTGTAAACGCTACGGTTACCGCGGAATAAATGCCACCCAATGCTCGTATTTTAGTTTGCATAGCCGCAGCAATTTCCAAACCAGTATCTAATCCCGTTAAAGTCAAGGCGATGTCATGATATGTCGCATCGCCATCAACTGCTATTTGGAATGTTGTTGCTGTGCCCCCGCTGATATCAGTGCTCGGGGCAGTTGCGCTTGTTTCGTAGCCTGAGGTTAGTGCTGTTCCTGCCAAAACATCAGCGTCGGCAGTTGTGTAGAAAAAGACTGAGCTTGGTTCAACCGCTTCAATGTACGGCGCTATATCTAAGATATCAGCCTTTACAGCCCCGCATAAATAACATGCGTACCAATCCGTATTCTTCACCCTACATGCTGTTACGGCTTCTAGTGCCGTCTCCTCTCCTGTTTTATCCCATCTTCCAATTGCGACCTTCGTAGGTTTAGGGTTTTGCGAAAAATACAGCGTTGCGGCTTTGTATTCAGCCTCTGACGAAGTAAAACCATCGGCAACCATTCCGTCAGTTCCTGTGTATATCTTTACCCTGTCAGATGCCGAAATGTGAGTGCTTGAGCCAACGATAAGCCCGAGGTTAAACCCTGACCGGATTGTAGCTACTGGCGAGACTACGACCGAAATATTAACTATGTCACTAAGTGGTAGAGTCGACATCTATAGTCACTCCTTCCTCTGTTTTGATTTGAATACTGACCCCTTGGATTGTCGGGATTGTGCCTTGACGACGGACTGTTTCAAAGAACGTTGCTGAGAAGTCTGAGCGTTCCCACCATTGGCCGTTGAATAACTCGGGACAGCGTATAGGTAC
>Ga0209000_1001397_pt1 | contig 15518 bp, 9 predicted proteins | sample RifGroD2_FD_183998 | JGI IMG/M metagenome (GOLD analysis project Ga0209000, IMG submission 183998) | Groundwater microbial communities from Rifle, Colorado, USA - Groundwater D2 (SPAdes) (version 2) | ecosystem: Environmental > Aquatic > Deep subsurface > Groundwater | place: Rifle, Colorado...
CGCAACTATGTTGCTTTATAAATTTTATAATGTATTTATCTACAAATATATAGCAACTACGTTGCTAATATAAATACTGCGTAGCACCTGCCTGCCGCAGGCTGGGTAAAATCTTTGTAGAATTAAAGAGTAAATAAAAATGAAGCCACTTAGTGGCGAAATCTAAGAAAAGGCTTAATATTATTCATATTACAAGGTTTAGTAAAATTTTAATCGGACACCAATGATTTCATTTATTATTATCTGATTAATTTTTCGTAAATAGTTCTCTAATTATTAAACATAAACAATGCTTTTTAAATTTTTAAATGAAAAATAATTTAAAACTCGTTAAACGATTTTGCCCGATTGATATCAAATATCAGGATTTACTCAAAAAATTTTAGTTACTTAAAATTAAATAATTAGTGCAAATTTATATAGATTATATGAAATCTATTTGATTGATTAACTGTATTTTAAAACAAGATATATGAAAAATAATTTACGAACATTCCTTTGGATAAGTGTAGGTTTAATTGTTGTTGGATTAATTGCTTATCCAAAAATTAGAGATTATAGAATAAAAAAAGAAAGTAAATTACAAACAGGAACAAAACAGGCGGCTGTTGTAAAAATTAAGGTAATAAACCCGGAATTGCTTCTTGATATAATAAAATCATCAGGAACTATACTGCCTGACGAAGAAGTTGATTTGAGCTTTGAAACTTCCGGGAAAATTTCAAACATTTATTTTAAAGAAGGTTCGTATGTTAAAAAAGGCGAATTACTGGCAAAATTAATCGATGATGATCTCCAGGCCCAGTTGGATAAACTAATAATTCAGGAAAAACTGGCTAAAGAAAAAGAAAACCGTCAGAAAATATTACTTTCGAAAGAAGCTGTAAGTCAGGAATCATACGATCAGGTAAAATCTGACTTACAAGGAATAGAATCAGAAATTAAATTATTAAAAGCCAGAATTGTTAAAACTGAAATTCATGCTCCATTTGACGGGAAGATAGGACTACGTTTTGTTAGCGAAGGAGCATTTGTTAATTCCAGTTCACAGGTTGCTAAGCTGGTAAAGAATAAACCTCTTAAAATTGATTTTTCTATACCCGAAAAATATTCAGGAATGGTTAAACCGGGTACCGATTTATCATTCAAGGTTGAAGAAATTGAAAAAACATATTGGGCTAAGGTTTATGCTGTTGAGCCTAAGGTTGATCCACAAACACGCACTATTGCAGTTCGGGCTATGTATGAGAATAAAGACGAAGAGCTTCAGCCGGGAAGATTTGTATCTATTCAATTGGTTATTCGTGAAAAAAAGAACGCTGTTCAGATTCCCACGCAGGCGATTATCCCCGAAATGGGTGGAGAAAGAGTGTTCGTTGTTAAAATGGGTAGAGCAATATCTACAAGTATAAAAACAGGTTTAAGAACTGAAAATAATATTGAAATTATCGAAGGCGTTGAGCCTGGCGACAGTGTTGTAATTAGTGGTATTATGCAACTACGCCACGATATGCCTGTAGTTGTTAAGGAATTATGAATTATAAAATAAGGAATTAAGTATGAATATTTCATCATTAAGCATTCGCAGGCCTGTACTATCATTGGTTATGACTATAATCATAATATTATTTGGTGCAATTGGTATGTCTTATTTGGGAGTTCGTGAGTTCCCAAATGTTGACAGGCCAATTGTTTCAGTGAGTACATCGTACGTTGGGGCCAACTCCGATGTTATTGATACACAAATAACAGAGCCATTGGAACAGGCTATAAACGGAATACCCGGGATAAACTCAATGTCGAGTTCCAGTCGCGACGGATCAAGCAGGATAACTATTGAATTTGATTTAAATGTTGATTTGGAAACAGCAGCTAATGATGTTCGTGATAAAGTTGCTGCCGCACGCCGACAATTACCTTCAGATGCAGAACCACCGGTTGTTGTTAAAGCTGATGCTGATTCTGACCCAATCATTTTCTTAAATATCATGAGCGATAAACGGTCAATGATCGATTTAAGCGATATTGCAGAAAATGTATTTAAAGAAAAATTACAAACTATTCCCGGTGTCAGTAGTGTTGCTGTTTGGGGAAGCAAACGCCCTGCGATGCGTTTGTGGATGAATCCATCTAAATTGGCTGCTTATCAACTTACTCCTGTTGATGTTCGTAATGCACTTACCCGTGAAAATATTGAACTTCCTTCGGGCAGAATTGAAGGAAACATGACCGAGCTAACAGTTAGAACAGTTGGCCGCTTAGTTACTCCTGATGATTTTAATAATTTAATACTTAGGCAAACAGGAGATAAAATAATACGTTTTAAAGATATTGGAAGAGCCGAATTAGGGCCTGAGAATGAACGTACAGGTTTGTTAAGAGATGGTATTCCTTCGGTTGGAAATGCTGTTATTCCCCAACCGGGTTCAAATCATATCGAAATTGTAGATGAAGTTTATAAACGCCTTGAACAAATAAAGAAAGATTTACCTGCTGATATTAAAGTTGATGTAGGCTTTGATAATACTACATATATCAGGCAATCAATTACTGAGGTTGAAGAAACAATTCTCCTTGCATTTTTACTGGTTGTACTTATTATTTTCTTATTCCTGCGCGATTGGAGAACAACTCTTATACCTGTAATTGCTATTCCTGTTTCACTTATAGGGGCTTTCTTTATTTTATACCTTGCTGGTTATACTATAAATGTATTAACCCTGCTTGGAATCGTTTTATCTATCGGACTTGTTGTTGATGATGCAATTATTGTACTTGAAAACATTTATGCCAAAATTGAACGTGGTATGGAACCACGAGAAGCGGCTATGAAAGGATCTGCGGAAATATTTTTCGCCGTAATTGCAACAACAATTACCCTTATAGCTGTATTTACACCAATAGTTTTTTTAAAAGGTACTACGGGCAGGTTATTTAAGGAATTTTCAATTGTAATTTCAGGGGCAGTAATTATTTCGGCATTTATAGCCCTTACATTAACTCCCATGTTATCGAGCCGCTTACTAAAACCTCGGCAAAAACACACGTGGTTGTACAGGAAAACAGAACCCTTTTTTAATTCGTTAATCAATGGATATAGCAATTCGCTGGAAAAGTTTATGAATCGCAGGTGGTTAGCATTATTATTTATAGGAATAACTTTAGTATTAATCGTTGTATTATATCAATCCATTCCATCGGAGATGGCGCCGCTGGAAGACCGCTCATCTTTAAGTATTAGTTCTACCGGCCCGGAAGGCGCATCGTATGAATTTATGAATTTATACATGACTGAATTATCACAACTTGTTGAAGAAAAAGTTCCGGAAAAAAAGGGAATGATAACCATTATATCTCCCGGTTGGTCAGGTACTTCAAATAATGGTGCTATACGCCTTATTCTTAAAGATAGAAATGAAAGAGAAAAATCACAACAGGAAATAGCTGATCTCTTATCTAAAGAAGTAAAAGATATGAGTGCTGCACGAACATTTATTTCCCAGCAACAAACAATTGGAGGCAGAAGAGGTGGATTACCTGTTCAGTTTGTAATTCAGGCACAAAATCTTGAGAAATTGAAAGATGTACTACCTGAGTTTATGATACAAGCCTCTTCGAGTGAAATTTTTCAGTTTGTTGATTTAAACCTTAAATTTAACAAGCCCGAGATACGGGTCGAGATAAATCGCGATAAAGCAGTAATAATGGGAGTTTCTATGCAAAATGTTGCACAAACTCTACAACTGGCTTTAAGTGGTTCCCGTTTCGGTTATTTTGTAATGAACGGTAAGCAATACCAGGTTTTAGGCCAACTGGAACGTGAAAACAGGAACAAACCTCTTGATTTAAAATCAATATATGTAAAAAATAATGCCGGGGAGATGATTCAGCTTGACAATCTTATAACTTTAAGAGAAGAAAGCAGTCCGCCCCAATTGTATCGTTACAACAGGTACATGTCTGCTACTATTTCTGCAGGTATGGTAAAAGGAAAAACCCTGGGCGAAGGAATTAAAGAGATGGAGGCAATTGCCGACAGAGTTCTTGACGATACTTATTCGACAGCTTTAGCCGGCGATTCGAAAGATTTTGAAGAAAGCTCATCGAGCCTCTTATTTGCTTTTGTTCTCGCGTTAGTTCTTATTTACCTTATTCTTTCAGCTCAATTTGAAAGTTTCCGTGATCCTCTTATTATCATGTTCACTGTCCCGTTAGCTTTAACCGGGGCATTGGTTTTTCTTTGGTATTTTAATTATACTATGAATATTTTTAGCCAGATTGGTATTATCATGCTTATCGGGTTGGTTTCTAAGAATGGAATATTGCTCGTTGAATTTGCAAATCAACGTAAATCAACCGGTTTAAGTAAAAACAATGCAATGCTGGAAGCAGCCGCAGCAAGATTCAGGCCTATTCTAATGACCAGTTTATCTACTATTTTAGGAACATTACCTATCGCCCTGGCATTAGGCTCTGGCGCCGGAAGCCGTGTTTCAATGGGTGTTGCTGTGGTTGGTGGGTTATTTGTTTCTACATTTTTTACTTTATATGTTGTACCCGCCATGTACTCATATATTTCAGAAAAATCAAAATCAGTTACTAATGTTGAAGATACAATTCAAAATTAATATTATGATATACAGATATATAAATCAGGTTTTTAAATTCTGGCAAATCGGCTTTTCAGGAATAATCTTGATTTTACTTTTATTTACTGCAAATACATATTCTCAGGATTACTACTCATTTAAACAATGCCTGCAAATAGGCTTAGAAAATAATTATTCAATTAAAATAGCCAAAAACGATGAAATAATTGATGAAAATAATTACAGCCTGGGGAATGCAGGTTTTTTACCCTATATCTATTCTGAAGCAAATCAAAGCTATTCGATTACAGATTCAAGGCAGGTTCTTGCATCAAGTCCCGATCCGGTAGAAAAAGATAATGCTAAATCAAATGCTTTATCAGCATCGGTTAATTTAAACTGGACCATTTTCGATGGATTTAAGATGTTTGTTGAATATAAAAAATTAAATGAAATGCTGCAAATGGGACAACTCAATACCCGGATGAGTATTGAAAACCTGGTTGCCCAAATCGGAGTTGAATATTATAACGTGATTCAACAAAAAAAACGACTCGAAACGATTAGGTACATAAAGAACCTCTCGAAAGAAAGAATGAAAGTTGCTGAAGAAAGGTATCGCATAGGTCAGGAATCAAAATTAGAGTTTCAGCAGGCAAAAGTTGATTTTAACTCCGATTCATCACAATTTTTGAATCAATCAGAGAATCTTTCGGCTGCAATTATTAAATTGAATAAATTGTTAGCTGTAAATATTGATAAGAATACTTCTCCATCCGATTCTATTTCAATAAACTATTTTTTATCATTAACCGATTTGCTCAAAGAAACACAGGTGAATAATACAAACTTATTACTGGCTTTAACAAATCAATCAATTTCTGAATTGAATTTAAAACTTGTTAATTCATCACGATACCCCGTATTATCATTGTTTGGTGGGGCAACCCTGGCTCAGAGTGAATCACCAGCAAGCTCTGTTTTAGAAAGTAATTCCCAGGGGTGGAATTATGGAGCATCATTAAGCTTTACTATTTTCGATGGATTTAATATTAACAGGCAACATAAAAATGCCAGGATTGATATTCAGAATGCTGAATTGGAATATAAAGAAATTGAACAGGAAGTATTATCAACACTTGCTCTTATTTATAATACGTACCAAAACAGTTTAAAATTAGTCGATTTAGAACGTTCGAACCTTCAGATTGCCCGAAATAATTTTGATATTGCTATGGAACGATACCGTTTAGGAAATTTCTCAGGCCTTGAAATGCGCGATGTTCAACGGGCATACCTCGATGCCGAAGACCGCTTGCTTGCTGCACAATACCAGGCTAAAATAGCCGAAATATCTTTAAAACAAATTAGTGGAAAAATCTCTGATTATTTATTATAATTCACTATTATCCGGCAAAATTGAAACTAATAAAGATGTCGTAACTATGTTGCTTAATAAATTTTATAATGTATTTATATACAAATATATAGCAACTACGTTGCTAATATAAATACTGCGTAGCACCTGCCTGCCGCAGGCTGGGTAAAATCTTTGTAGAATTAAACAGTAAATAAAAATGAAGCCACTTAGTGGCGAAATCTAAGAAAAGGCTTAACATTATTCATATTACAAGGTTTAGTAAAATTTCAATCGGACACCAATGATTATAATTTAAATACAAAAAGCGGGTTAACCCGCTTGTTTTGTCTTATCGTTTTACACAACGAATATAGATTAAATCCTTTTTCTTTGCCTTTTCAACTTGTTCAGCTTTTCCATTTGAATCGAGATAGAAAAAACCGATATTTCCTGCATCTGAATATATATATTTTGAAGTATAAACAGGTATAGGTTTTTTACCCGAATCATCAACAATTATTTCTCCTCCAAGTAATATATTTAAACCGGTTTTACCAAAAGGATATAATGCAGGCATGTTATTTACAGTTTTCGCGAGAATTTTTTTCCAATCGTCAGATGTTGGAATTTGCCAACCATCCGGACATGCATTTTGTACAACAGCCAGAGAATATAAATACCCAAAAGCTTCACAATTTAATTTTATTGCATCCCGGCACGAACTGTTTTCGCCCATATTATAACTCAGGTTTTCTGACATCCATACCTTGTTGTCAATATTTACCCAGGAATATTCTGTGTTGTCGCGGGTATCTGTGAATTTACCTGTTTCAACCGATTCAGAATAAGAAGCATATTCTTTGTTATCAAGAACGCAGCGTAATTTTGCTTTTTCGTTGGTTTGTTTATTTACCCAACCGGTACTATTTGATTTATTTGTAGGGTAAGTCATTAATTTCTTGCTGTCTTCTTTATTTTCCCTATTAATCCAATAGGTGTTGTATATGTAATATTTTGAACCCATCCAGTAATCGCTTGCTGACATATTGAAGCTCCATAGTCCTTGTGTACTCATGCGTTCGCTTATTATATTGCTTTCGTTTGCAAGTTGAATTGATGGTTTATAATAATTGAATAAATCTTTCCATTCCTGTTCCACGGGTAATCGCCAACCTACAGGGCATTTGTCGTTTATTTCTGAAAATTGAAATGTGCCGACAATATCTTTTTTCAACCAAACTGAATTTCCTGCATATATATATTCAAATTTTTCGCCGGTATAAACATCTTTAAATGTACCCGTTGTGTTTTCCAAGTTTATTTTTGTTTCAAGAACAGATTCTATTGTTTCATTATAGAGCGCACTTTTGATACAACGCACGCTAAGCTCGTCGGTTTTTTCACGTAGTTCCCTGCTAATTTTGTTCTCGTTAAGTCGTATAATACGCGCAATATATTTTTCAGAATACCCAAGATAGAGAAGTTTATTTACAGTGCTGGTCCAGAATGCAACAGCAACCTGGTTCGGGTAAAATGTTTTCAGGTATTTACATTCGTTAAGCACAAAACCAGAATCGTTAAATGTTTTTAAGTTTTTTATATCACGTAAACCAAATTCACTTGCTTTTGCTGGAGAAATACCAAAATATTTTTCTAACTGAAGCCAATCATCATCGGATGGTAATTGCCACTCATCAGGACATGCATTTATAGCTGCCGTATAGTTATAAATTGTTCCACATTCTGGTGCATCTTTTGTAGATTTTAGATTCTGCGTCATCCAGCGGGTATTGTCATAACGAATCCAGTTATATGTATTTCCTGTTGCATCGCGTACTGTTCCTTTTTTTAAAGGATCAAACGTTGGGTAAACAGCTGAAATTTTAAAAAATAAATTTGGTTTAACATTTTCTAAATGGTCTATCCATATTACAATTTGTTTGTCTTTTCCCGGGAAAATGCTGTCACCAACTTCGCCATGAATTTTTTCAATTTTATCCCATTTTACTTTATCTGCTGAATAGAGTACACTAACAGTAAATGCAATATCGGGCTTAGCATAGAGATCGTATTGTAAATTCAGTTCTCCCTGGTTTTGTTTTATTGTTACATTGTTAATTGTTTGTGCAAAGATGTTTATATACAATACACTAAATGCGATTAGTAGAAAATATTTCATAATCTTTTAATTTTGATTTTTACAATTTTTTGATTTCTAAAGTTACCAAAAGAATAAAACAGAGACAATTTTTAAGTTGGTTTTATAAAAATAAAAAATGTACTTTTGAGTTCCATGTTTTTATTTAATGAACATACAATAACCTTTCAGAACCGTTTTAATGGGTTATAATTCCTTGTTTTAATCATCCAAATAATTAAAATCAGGGGAAAATAATAAATTTTATTTAGAGCCTGGTTAAGGGATTTTTAAATAAAACATTAAAACAAATACACATGAAAAAAATAATAATACTTGGTGCCGGAATGGTTGGAAAGGCTATGGCTATTGATTTATCAAAAAAACACGAAGTAATGTCAACCGATATTGATGTTAACTCATTAAACTACCTTTCTGAAAATTACAATATTAAAACTCAGGTTCTGGATGTTACCAATGAAAAAGAACTATCAAAGGCAATAAAACCATTTGATATTGTTGTATCTGCAGTGCCCGGGTTTTTGGGTTTGCAAACCATGATTCAGGTTATAAAAAATAAAAAAAATCTTGTTGATATTTCCTTTTTACCTGAAGATGTATTACATCTCGATCAACTTGCAAAAGAAAATAATGTAACAGTGATTATGGACTGTGGTGTTGCTCCCGGGATGCCTAATATTATTGCCGGATATCATAATGAAAAAATGAAAATTGAGAATTTTGAATACATGGTAGGAGGCTTACCAATAGTAAGGACTTTTCCGTTTGAATATAAAGCTCCGTTTTCACCATGTGATGTAATTGAAGAATACACACGTCCCGCACGTTATGTGGAAAATAGCAAGATGATTGTAAAACCTGCCATGAGCGATACTGAATTTATCGATTTTGATAATGTCGGAACACTCGAAGCATTTAATTCCGATGGATTACGTTCTCTTATTTTTACTTTAAGTAACATTCCTAACATGAAAGAGAAAACCCTGCGTTATCCTGGTCATATAAATATGATTAAGGCTCTTAAAGCAGCCGGGTTTCTTGACTATGAGACAATAAAAGTTAAAGGAAAAGAAATATCACCGTTCGATTTTACATCAGAAATATTATTTAAAATCTGGAAACTTGAACCCGAAGAACAAGAATTTACAATCATGCGAATTATTTTAAAAGGCGAAGAAAATGGATTGAAAAAAGAAATTATTTACGATTTGCACGATAAGTATGATGCTAAAGAAAAACTATCATCAATGGCCAGAACAACCGGCTTTACTGCAACTGCAGCTGTTAATATGGTTTTGAATGATGTGTTTGCAAAAAAAGGCGTCTTTCCCCCTGAGCTTGTTGGTAAATACCCAGAATGTTTTACTTACATGATAAATTATTTAAAAGAAAGAAATATACATTATAAAAAAATGGAAAAAGTATTATAAGTTATAAATTATAGCTATGTAGCAGTGTTAATTAACTTTAACACTGCTTTTTTTATTATTGTGGCCATGTAATTATATGGTTTTTTTCGATTTTAATCTGATTTTTAAATATAATTCTATTATCTTTAAATGCTTTCTTCAGGGAGTTCAATTATAAAGTACTTTATATGAGAATAAAATATCGATATTTTAAATCATTTATTGTAGTCATATTCGTTTTAAAAGTTTCATTATTATTTTCACAAGTAGTTTATAAAGGTTCCGACACCCGGTTATATCCCGATTTTTATATTTTAGAAAGTGAATTCTCCGAAGGGAAATATATTCAGGGTAATATTACAGAACAAGGATTCCAAAAATATAATTTTAAAGAAACTCCAAACACGAGGCCTGCAAATGACAGAATGCTTACTTTGCGCTCAAACCTGATTATTGATAGTTCTAACATAAAGCAGGATTTATATCTTGTTGTAATGCCGGTTGATTATCCCTGTGCAATTTTCTTAAACGGTAACTTAATTGGCTTTAGAGGGAATATTAAAAATGGCTATACAAATAGAATTCATTATTCTGAAAGTATTTTCCTGCCACCTGACTTCATTTTATATAATAAAATAAATGATATTGCAATTCAACTGTATCCCAAAGAAGGTGAAATCAATTCAATAAACAGATCGTTTATATCAAAAGCCAGAGATGCTTCATATTATGTTTTCCTTCGTAATTTTTGGGGTATAAAACTCACCCTGGCATTAACATTTTGCGGTTTAATATTTTTTGTATATTATTTATTTACATACCTGAGCCGGGCTGATTATAAAAAACAATCCTACTTGTTTTTTGCATTAATGAATTTCTTTTTTTTCATAAGTATTATTAATAATATTTTTACTTATAATTTCACAAATACATTTATAGTTGAAATTATTTCGCGTGTGGGATTTCAATTGGCGATGATTTTTTGTCTTTTCTTTCTTTTCGAGTACACGGGTATTCTATTAAGATTTCATAAAAAAATTAAAATTTTCATATTAATTATTTATCTCCCTGCAATTGCCTTACTTCTCGTTCAGCATAATTTGTCAGACTTATTGAGAGCAAATAATACATATCCAATAACAATGCTGGTTATTGGAGAATTAGCTTTTGCAATTTTGTCAGCTATCTATTTTATTAAAGAAAAATCTGTAAAATCGTTATTCCTGTTATTGGTTTTCGCATTTAATTTCTTTGCAGGAATGCATGATACATACTTTTTTGCAATACTAAAAGTTAAACCATTCGTTTTATTTACTCCATATTCTGTATTTCTTATGAATTTGGTCATATTTTTTGTATTAGCAGTTGATCATACTAAAATATACCATTTAGCAATCAGTAATTCAAAACAATTAAAAAGCTTAAATGAAAATTTAGAGTTAATGGTAGCAGAACGCACGAAAAAAATTGTTGAATATACACATAAGCTCGAAGAAGCAAATACAACCAAAGACAAGTTTTTTTCTATTATAGCTCACGATTTAAAAAACCCATTTAACACGCTTATTGGCTATTCTGAATTATTAAAATCAGAATTCAGAGATATGAGTGAACACGATATACACGATCAACTCAATATTATATACGCCACATCTAAAAATGGCTATGTATTATTAGATAATTTATTACAATGGGCTCAAACACAAACCAACCAGATTAGCTTTAATCCTGAAGAAATACAATTAAAAAAACTTACCCAGGTTTGTATTGAAAATATTGAAAACCAGAGCCGGTTTAAAGATATTGAAGTGATTAATAATGTTCCTGAAGATATTGTAATAAAAGGGGATCAAAATCAGATAAAAACGATTCTGCGAAATTTAATTTGTAATGCAGTTAAATATACCGCACGAAATGGTTTGATTATTATAAAATCAGAAAAAAGTAATTCTGATATAATGGTTTCAGTGAGAGATACTGGTGTAGGTATGTCTGAAAAAGATATTCAGGATTTATTCAGAATCGATAAGATGTTTTCAAAACCGGGCACAAACCACGAGAGAGGAAGTGGATTGGGTTTAATCCTTTGCAAAGAATTTGTTGAAAAACACAATGGTAAAATTTGGGTCGAAAGTATTCCCGGGTATGGAAGTAATTTTAAATTTACTATTCCGGTAAAATAATTGTTAAAAATATTTAATGTATTTACTCAAAATGTTTCTCCTTTTTTTTATTTTGCAGGTGTTTTAGTTTCCCAATTTTCGTATTTAAAATTCTTAATTTTTTAGTAGTTTACATGCTTGGATAATGAAAATTCAACTAATTCTCTGTAAAATAGCATTATTTTTGGTTTTTCTTACTAAGGAATCCATATTATTTGCACAACCTGTTTATAAAATTTCTGATTCCCGTTTATATCTCGATTTTTATATATTAGAATCTGAGCTGGCTGAAGGGAAATATCTTACCGGAAATATTTCTGATTTGGGATTTGTAAAATACAATGGAGAAAAACCAGCATGCACAAGGCCGTTTTCAAATCGAATGTTAACTCTTCGTGCAGAGTTTATTATTGACAGCTCAAATGTTAATAATAGCTTATGTTTAGCCGCTATGCCTATTGATTATTGTTGTAATATCTATTTTAATGGCAGATTAATATTTAAAAGAGGGATTGCAAACGATAAGTACACAAGCAGGATGCATTATTCCGAAAGCATCATGTTATCTGCTAAAAATATAAATTACAATGCTAAGAATGAAATAGCTTTTCAGCTCTTTCCAAAGGAAGGCGAACAATACCGTATTAACAAGGTATTTATTTCCGATGCAAAAGACACGAATAAATTTGTTTTTTATAGAAATCTTTTCGGACCTAAATTAATTATAGCTCTTGCTGTTTGTGGTATTGTTTTTTCAATTTTTTTCTTCTTCACCTATTTTAGCCGGAGAGAGTATCAAAAACTGCACTTTTTGTACTTTGCTTTAATGAATCTCTTTTTTGTTATTAGTTATATTAATAATATTATTTCCTATGATTTTGCAAATACTTATCTGCTCGAAAAGATTGCTCGAATAGGATTTCCTTTATTTATGTTAATTGGGATTTTCTTTTTTATAGACTATTCAAATCTTTTTAAAAAGAAAAAATTATTCAAACTCTTTTTGGCCATTCTTTATTTACCGGCAGTTTATCTTATTATTAAAGGTAAAAATGCAAACGAAGTTGTTAATGCATATAATGATTATCCACTTGTAGTCCTTATTCTTGGAGATGTTATACTTTTTATTATTTCGTTATTATTTTTTCGAAAAGAAAGAGACTATCGATCGTTTTTTATTTTTATTGTTATGGCCTTGAATCTCTTTGCCGGATTTTATGATGGATACTATTTCGCGGTATTAAAAATCAAACCTTTTATATTATTAACTCCAAATGCTGTTTTCCTTATTAATGTTGTTATATTCTTTGTATTGGCAGTTGATCATACCAAAGCTTATCATCTGGCAATAAGCAATTCTGCTCAGTTAAAAAGTATAAATGAAAACTTGGAATTGTTGATCGCGGAACGCACAAAAAAAATTGTTGAATATTCGCGTAAACTTGAAGAAGCAAATGCAACTAAAGATAAGTTCTTTTCAATCATAGCTCACGATTTAAAAAACCCGTTTAACACGCTTATTGGTTATTCAGAAATATTAAAAACCGAGTTCAAAGAATTCAGCGAAGAAGATATACTCGAACAATTAAATATTATTTACGACACATCTAAAAATGGGTACATATTATTAGACAATTTATTACAATGGGCACAAACACAAACCGATCAAATTTTATTCCACCCTGAAAAAATTCGATTAAAAAAACTTACCCAGAGTTGTATTGAGAATATTGCAAACCAAAGTCAGTTTAAAGATATAAAAGTAAATAATAATGTTCCTGAAGATATTGAGTTTACAGGAGACGAAAATCAAATAAAAACAATACTGCGTAATTTAATCAGTAATGCAGTAAAATTTACATCGCGAAATGGTTTGGTGTTTATAAAAGCAGAAAAAAATAGTTCCGATATTCTCGTTTCTGTAAGAGATACAGGAGTGGGTATTTCTGAAAGAGACATTCAAAACCTATTCAGAATTGATACCATGTTTTCAAGCCCGGGTACAAATCATGAAAGAGGAAGTGGATTAGGCCTGATTTTATGCAAAGAATTTGTCGAAAAACACAGTGGGAAAATTTGGGTTGAAAGCACTCCTGGTAATGGAAGTAACTTTAAATTCACAATTCCTGTTTAGAAAATTGATTTTAAAGGAAAAACTAGCATTGGATTATGTTATTTACTTCCTATTAGAATTAAAAATTTCATAATTCACGGGATTCTTCGTTAAATCGTAATAATTTTCATACATTGCACTGCTATTGTTGCATACCAAAATTATCCTTTTATAAGGGAAGTTATGTAAATTGACAACAAATAGAATTATTAGTATTAACAAGGGTAAATGATAAACTATTTGCCAAAAAACAGAAACCTATGCAAAAAATTGTTGAAAAATATTGTGAATTACCCCGGGTAGTAAGAAGACCATTATGGCAACTATGGCATAACTTAATGATCCGTTTCGATAAGGACAAAGCAGCTACTTTTATGAATTATGGGTATGCAAGTTTAAATGGAGAAAAACAACTCGTTTTGCTTGACAGGGACGAAAGCGACAGGTATTGCATTCAATTATATGACCATGTTGTTAATAAAGTTGAATTAAAAGATAAAAAAGTATTGGAAATTGGTTCAGGAAGAGGAGGAGGTGCTTCTTATATCACCCGTTATTACAATCCCGAATCTTACACAGCCCTTGATATATCAAAACAGGTTATTGATTTTTGCAATAAACATCACAATGTTAATGGCTTATCATTTATTAAAGGATTTGCAGAAAAACCACCATTTGATGACAACACATTTGATGCAGTTGTTAATGTCGAATCGGCAAGATGCTACAAAAACCTTGATGTTTTTTTCAATGAAGTTAAAAGAGTATTAAAAAAAGACGGGTATTTTTTATTTGCTGACATGATAAGACATAACGAAGTTGATACAATAAAAGCACAATTAAGCAAATGCGGCTTAGAACTTATCTCTCAGGAAAACATCTCGAAAAATGTTGTTAAGGCCCTGGATTATGATCATATTCGTAGAGAAAACCTGATAAACGACCAAATACCCGGGTTTTTAAATAAGGCATTTTTGCAATTTGCCGGTACAAAAGGAACAGAACGATATGAGTCTTTTGCAAACGGTAAAATGGAGTATTGGAGTTTTGTTTTACAAAAGAAAGTTAATGGTCAATAAATCGGGTAATATTGAAATTATTTGACTATAAATAGTTTTTGTATTAAAATAAAGTTATTTTTGCACAATCATTTACACTTAAATTTTTTTTTATAGTATGAACATTTTTATTGGAAGTCTTCCATTTAGAGTTAAGGAAGAAGAATTAAAAGGCTTTTTCGAAGAATACGGAGAAGTAGCATCTTGTAGAATTATTACAGATAAATTCTCTGGAAGAAGCAAAGGTTACGGTTTTATTGAAATGCCTGACGATGATCAAGCACTTAAAGCAATTGAAGAACTTAATGGTTCGGAAGTTGATGGACGTACAATCGTTGTAAACAAAGCTGAAGAAAGAAAAGAAGGCGAACGTAGAAGCGGTGGCGGAGGTAACTTCAGAGGTGGTAACAATCGTGGCGGTGGAAACCGTGGCGGTGGTGGCTACAACAGAGGCGGCGATCGTAGAAGAGAAGAATAGTACTGCTTATAGTTAGAATTTCTATATATGTTTTATTAAAAAGTGTAACATTTTGTTGCACTTTTTTTTATTAGAATCTAAAAAACCACCGTCTTTGACGGTGGTAATGTATGTTTTAGCTTTGCTAACTAAATTTTTTTAAATTAGTAGCATGGTAAAATATAAGAAGTTAACACATACGGTATACCATT
>Ga0209000_1001398_pt1 | contig 15506 bp, 12 predicted proteins | sample RifGroD2_FD_183998 | JGI IMG/M metagenome (GOLD analysis project Ga0209000, IMG submission 183998) | Groundwater microbial communities from Rifle, Colorado, USA - Groundwater D2 (SPAdes) (version 2) | ecosystem: Environmental > Aquatic > Deep subsurface > Groundwater | place: Rifle, Colorado...
TCCACTAGATCACGTTCGACTTGCATGTTTTAGGCATGCCGCCAGCGTTCATCCTGAGCCAGGATCAAACTCTCAATTAAAGTGTTTGAACTTCTCTAGGTATTTCTTCTGGTTTGTTACGTGTGTTATTTAATTACTATTAATGATTAATTATTAGTAATCGTTTTTAATTCGTTGCTACTTTATTCAATTATCATGGTGCTTACATTTTTTGTCACTGCTTACTTTTTATTCCTAAAAAGTAGTGGCGACAAAAGTTATTATACTACATCCCTCTACTCTTTGTCAAGTACTTTTTCGACTTTTTAATTTTTTCTTTTTTGTCATTTTTTAGTACTATTTTTGAGTGAGAATGTTTTTACATTATACCAACATGATGTTCATTTGTCAACATGTTTTTAAAAAAAATAATAGTAGTTTCACACTATTATTTTCACTTTTCAACAGTTCTTACAAATATGTTAGTATAATTTACGGAGAGGGTGGGATTCGAACCCACGGTCCCTTGCGGAATCACTAGTTTTCAAGACTAGCTCCTTAAACCACTCGGACACCTCTCCAATAATTTCTGCGACAAAAAGTATTATATCAGCATTTTTTTGGTTTGTCAACTGTTTTTTTGTTTTTATTTCTGGTTTATTTCTCAGGTTTATTTCTCATTTTGTAGTAATGCACTTTCAACCATTTCCTCTGCATTCTCTTTTTCAATATTGCCCGATAATATCATTTCACTAACTAAAATTTGCTTCCCATTGTTTAATAGCTTTTTTTCTATACTTGATAGACCCTTGGCCGCATCTTTAACATATAAATTTTTAACAGTCTGAGCTACCTCTAGTATATCTCCACTTGTTATTTTTTCTATGTTTTGTTTGTATCTTTTCGACCAGTTTTCGGACATTGATGTCGTTACTCCTTTTAAGATGCCTACCATACCTTCCATTTCTTTCTCATTTTTTACTACTCTTATCCCTAGTTCTTCTGCTTTATTTGTTGATACTGTGAGTTGCATTCTACTTAACGGTATGTGTATCACATAAAACGCTTGTTTTTCACCAAAAATTTCTTTTTGTTCTATGTCTTCTATTATTCCTGCTCCATGCTTAGGATGACATACTTTATCTCCTATATTAAACATAATAATCACCGCCCATTTTTATGTTTTGCATTTTTTGGAAAAATATTCAATTATTTTATATATTTCATTATTTCTTTTATATTTTTTATCCCTATCACTCCATCTTTGATTTTTTCTTCTTTTATGGTTTTTTTATTCTCATGCGGTATTATACAACTAGAAAAGCCCATTTTTTTAGCTTCTATTATGCGTTTTTCAATCATATTTATAGTTCTTACTTCTCCTGAGAGTCCCACTTCACCTACTATGACTATTCCATCGTTTACTACTATGTTTTTTTGACTTGATATAATTGCTACTATTATTGCTAGATCAAGTGCTGTTTCTGTTATCTTTATATTTCCTACTATATTTAAGAATACATCGTGTTCACTTAAATTTATACTAAGCTGCTTTTCTATTATGGCGATTAGCATAGATAAACGGTTATTGTCTATTCCTATTGCAGTTCTTCTCGGCATATTCATTTTTGTATATGTTACTAATGCTTGAACTTCTAGTAATAATGCTCTTGTTCCCTCTATAGTACAAGTTATTACAGATCCGCTTGAATTTTCTGGTTTGCCTGATAACATTATCTTAGAGGCATCGTTCACATCTTTTAAACCTGTAGCTGTCATCTCAAATACTCCTATTTCATTTGTTGAACCAAATCTATTCTTAATTGTTCTTATTATCCTGTATATTGATGTTTCATTTCCTTCAAAATATAATACGGCGTCCACCATATGTTCTAGAACCTTTGGTCCTGCTATCATTCCTTCCTTAGTTACATGCCCTACTATTACTGTTGATATATCTTTTTCCTTAGACATTCTCATTAAAGTATTTGTGGCTTCTCTAACCTGACTTACGCTACCTGGTGTTGATGTTATTTCGCTATTGTATATGGTTTGTATCGAGTCTATTATAACTATATCTGGACTTATTTTCTCTACATTCTCCAATATATTTTCTATATCGTTTTCCGCTAATATGTATAGATTATTTGTATTTACATTTAATCTGTCTGCTCTGATTTTTATTTGATGATTTGATTCTTCACCTGTTGTATATAGTACCTTTAAATTTTTTTCACCGAGTTTTTGGCTTAATTGTAGGAGCAATGTTGATTTTCCTATCCCTGGGGTCCCCCCAATAAGAACAAGTGATCCTTTTACTATCCCACCACCTAAAACTCTGTCTAGTTCACCTATATTTGTTGCATATCTTGAGTCATCTTTCTTCTTTATGTCATTTATATTTAATGATACGCTTCTTTTTACATTTGTGTTACTCAAACTTGAACCTTTTTTTATTTCCTTTTTTTGCTCTATAAAACTACTCCACCCATTACATTCGGGGCATTTCCCTAACCATCTACTCGACTCATACCCACATTCCCCACATATATATAATATTTTATCTTTAGCCATGAGCCCACTCCCGTTAACTGTCCACGCATCCAAGCTTAGCTTGGAGGTAACTTCAATTCACTTTCAACTTTCAACTTTAACTACCCCATCCTACAACTATTTTATTTATTTCATCTGCTATTTTGTCTAGATCGACTTCCATATCAGACAAACCTGCTTCATACACACTTTTGGGCATACCATATATAACACTTGTTTTTTTACTTTCAGTTATACAATAACAATTGCAGTTTGACTTTATATATTGCACTCCTATTGTTCCATCTTTCCCCATACCTGTTACGACTACAGCAAGTATATTTTTCCCTTTGTATGTATCTGAAATAGACATAAATAACCTATCCGCAGCAGGTTTGACTCCATTTAAAGCTTGGGACTCTTCCATTCTGACAGTCTTATAATTTCTTTCACTAGTTATTATCATATGCACGCCTCCGGGTGCTATGTAAACAACTCCTGATTCTAGTTTTTCCCCTTCCGCAGCCTCTTTTACGCGTAATCTTGATATAACATTTAGAGACTCTGCAAAAGATGAAATAAATCCCTTAGGCATATGTTGCACTATTACTATTGGTACATCTATTTTTTCGGATAGCCTTGCACAGATTTTCCTAAGTGCTGATGGTCCACCTGTAGATGATGCAATGGCTATTATTTCTGGTTTCATATATGTGGATTCACCTGCTTTCTCATTCGTATTTATGCTTTCATTATAGCATTTTTATTGTTTTTATCAAGTTAATTTTAATATATATTTATTTTTTTTGAAAATTATTATAGTATAATAAAACTCCTTTATATATTGCCCATGCAATATTCTCTTGATATTCATCATCATTTAGTTTTATTTCTTCACTTTGATTAGATAAAAATCCGCATTCAATAAGGACATTTGGGATTTTTGAGTTTTTAAATAAATAATATTCTTTGTTCTCTTTCTCAACTCTATTGTTATTTTTATTCAATATATATTTCATTTCCGTTTGTATGTGCTTTGCTATTTTTTTGCTTTCCTCACAATTTGATTTATAAAATACTTGACTCCCATTATATTTAGCTTCGGAAAAATTATTTTGATGTATGCTTAACATAATGTCTGCATATGAATTGTTTATTATATCTTTTCTTTTAGAAAGATCACTCATCTTCTTGTTTCTTGCCCCTTCATCATGTAAACCACTGCTATCCGCACGCGTTAATATAACATATGCACCCGACTGCTCTAAATATTTTTGAAGTTTTAATGTCACTTCCAGATTTATAACCTTTTCTGTCTTTTTTAGTTTCCCGGAGGTACCCTCGTCCTTACCTCCATGTCCTGCATCTATAATTATCACTTTGTTACTCAATGGTAGTCCGTGAGTAAATGTCTGTTTAGCTTTAAAACAACCGTTATTTATTACTTCTATTACTAGTAATATTAATAATACTAATATTATCAAATTTTCTCTGCTTATTTTGAGCATCTCAAATAATCACACCCTTAAGTCCATTCAAGTGTACAATTTACTATCCACCTTTTTTTATTCTTCTCCCATATAAACCAAGTTTAACATTGATATGTTTTTTTGAAGGTCCTGTATTATTTCAAATATCATATCTTTATAAATATCTTTACCTTCAATATTTGTATATAGTTTTGTGTAATCGTCAAGTATGTCATATGTATCCATTATACATTTCTCTGCATCATATTTTTTATAACTTTTGATTGTTTCATTTTCATCATTGTAATCCATTTTGTATAATGTATTTAACAGTTCCTTTAACATTTTATAATGTTTTACCCCGTTTGTATACATTCTCTGAAATATTTCTTTATCGTATTCTTTGCAGTTATCATACATATGTTTATATGCATTTTTTATGTCATTTGATTGTTTGGTCAGATCTTCTAATAAAAACTTTAGAGTTTCATACATGTTTTTATTTTCATCCATCTCTATCATTTTTTTAACCATGAAAAACACACCCTCCCTCATTATTATAAATAATTCTCTTATTATATTAGATATATATATAATATTTTTTAAAAAATATTCCTAACGTAATGACAAAAAAATATTATTATGCTATACTATTAAAAGAAAAATACATTTCCTAAAGGGGGAACGAAAATGTCTAAGTCTGATATACTACTTGAAAGTGGCACAAACGAGTTTGAAATAGTAGAGTTTACTGTTGGTAATAGCTATTTTGGTATAAATGTAGCTAAGGTGCATCAGGTAATTCAACATGCAGATGTAGCGGTAATACCAAATGCAGAACCTGCACTTGAAGGTGTTTTTGATTTAAGAGGAGAGCACGTCGTACCTTTAATTAACCTCGCAACATATCTACATCTACCACAGCCAAAAAATCATGACACCGATAAAATAATCATAACTGAATTTAATAACACATTTACAGCTTTTCATGTTGAGTCTGTAGCTACAATACATAGAATATTTTGGTCTTCTGTTGAAGCACCAGATGCTATTACTCATTCTCATGGTGGTGTAGTTATCGGAGTCATTAGAATGCAATCTAAAATAGTTCTTTTACTTGATTTTGAAAAAATATTAATGGAGCTATCTCCTAAATCTGGACTTGAGGAACTAAATAGTGAACGTGCTTTATCTGAGATTCGTTCACAAAAGAAAATTTTCGTGGTGGAAGATTCAGAATTTTTGCGTACTAAGTTAATAGATGTATTACATCAAGCCGGATACGTAAACACTACAGAATTCATGAATGGATTAGAGGCATGGAATCATGTGTCTGATTCTGAAAGTCTTACTCCTGACTTAATTATTACAGATATTGAGATGCCTCAAATGGATGGACATCATTTAATAACAAAAATACGAAACGAATCTCATATATCTGAAGTGCCTATCGTTATCTTCTCATCTTTAATTAACGATTCTATGTATAAGAAGGGTAAAGAAGTGGGTGCTAACGAGCAAGTATCGAAACCACAAATTAACAATTTGATTAATATTATTGATACCTTTATGAAATAAATTCAAACAGCCCTATAGTTTTGTAATTATAAGGCTGTTTTTTAATGGCTTTTTTATTTGTTCACTTATAGGTTTATTTCAAGTCTATACAGCTTTTCTATTCATTTTCTTTGTCTAAAAGCCACTCGCTTCTTACATCACTAACCACATCTTTATCCCATACAAAACCGCAATATGCATAGGATAAAACAAATAGAAGAACCATCCAGGTATTTTGAGTTTTAAATTTATAGGCTTTATTAAAAAAATCATCGCCATTATTGAGTAAAACTGGTAATGATGCTGTATATCTGCATATATTACTGCAATATTTAAAAGAAGAAAACTTATAATTAAATACTTATAGTTTTTAATATATGTATACATTAAGATTATTGTAAAAACTCCGTAGATTCCATAATCAACTATGTCCGACCCATTAAAGCTCATAACTCCAACAATAGTAAGTATAAATGTTAGTGATATATAATGCTTTCTTTCAGTTAAATATATGCATATTAAACCTATTGTTAATGTAAATAATATGTTTAGTGGCTCATCTATCGTTGCAAAACCAGTAAATAATCCGGATATAAAGTTTTGTATATTATACGGATTATAGTTATTCATCGCATAATAATATGGTATTTGACATACAGCTCCCAGTAAAAGTAGTCTCACCATATATTTTTTAATATTCTTTGTGTTTAAATACCCCACTACTATTTGGTATGCAAAAAGAGGGAATGCTATCCTCCCAATTATCCGAAAAACTATAACATCAGGAAATAGGATTACCCCCATATGGTCTATCAACATTGTAAGTATTGCTATCAATTTTATAAAATTACTTTGCTCTTTTGTAATTGATAAATTCATAATTTCTCCTATATCCTAACCTCAATAGACATCATTTGTTGTATTTGACCCATTACCATTTGAATATGGGTCATCTACCTCTAATGTAAACTGAAAATTCTCTTCCTTATCCACGGTTATCTGTCTTACAACCGGTATATAACCTTGCTTTCTAACTGCTATTTTGTGCATTCCGTAAGAAAGGTTTGTATTTATAGGTACAATCCCTATATATTTATCATCAATGTATACTTCTGAATTTTGTATGTTCGCATCTATTTTGATTTTCGCACTATCTCCCTGCTTTGCACTTTCTCCTGGTTTTACACTTTCTCCTATCTTTTGTATAACTGCCTTGAAATTTGTTGTTTGATTTTTTATTACTATCGTTTTTACAATTGTTTTATAACCTTTTTTGGTAATAGTTATAATATATTCTCCATATGGAACCTCTATCTGCGTTCCCGAAAAATCAATATTATAATTTGTTATATCATTTACAATATTTACGTTGTAACCATCTTCACTAATATTAAAGTTTAACGTACCACGTTTTAGTTCTATATCACCAAAATCAACGGTAGTTTTTTCCTTTTCTTTTATTATTATATACTTTATTTGACTCTCAATATCCTCACGCTTTATAATAACCTTATGCTCGCCAGGTGAGAGAACAATATTATTTTCTACTTCTACTTTCTTAAATATATTTGTATCTATTTCTATATCTGCACCAATATATTGTTCAAAATTTGAAAAGGTCAAGTATCCATAGTATTTTTCAACTTTTATGAACCAAACAGTATCTTTATAACCCTTTAAAGATACAATAGCATCTTTTTTCAAATCATCAAATACTATTTTTTCCCCTTTATATGATTTTATTAATTTATTATTATAATTATAGGTCTTTTCTTTTGCAGTAATTGTCTTTTTGTCTTGGTCTATTTCTATATCTTGAACATTCTTGACTTCCCAAACTTTACCGCTAAGCTTTATTTCATCTATTTTTTTACTTTCATCACCATAAGTTAACTCTGCTATATCACCTAACTCTACTTCACCAATAACCATTAACTCTCCGTACTCATCTTTTATTTCTGTATATCCCATAATCTTTAGACTAACATCCGCTTCGCTTGAGTTATCTAGATTAGTTACTTCTATTTCACCACTAGTTACATTTATTTTTTGAATCAATGCTAGTATGCTCGTCTTTTTGCCACTCTCAGTTTTCACGCTAATTTCTTCATTTTGATTATACTTATACTTGTCGCTACTCTCTTTATTACTAAATATAGAAAATACAATGGCAAACATAACTGCAAATACTACCAGTCCTAGCCCTGCTGTAACCATAATTAATTTCATAGTATCACTATATTTTCCTTTTGGTTTTACATCCTCTATACCAGTTTCTTTTATTCTAAAATCCATAAGTAAACACCTCTTTAATGTTTTAGAGCATCCTCTTCGTTTTCTAATAGAGTTTTAGTCATAAGAAAAACAGGTACTCTCTTTTGCTTATATGCAAGTTCTGAAATACTTGCATTAGCTTTATAAATATATTCTCTAATATTCTTCATTTTTTCTTTGTAAATTTCCTTTTCTTTATTATAACTCTCTTTCTTAATTATTTCAAGTAGTAAATTAGAGTATTTTTCTATCTCTATTATATTTATTCTGTCTAATTCTACAATACTTTCTTGAATTTTCAAAGCCTCTTTCAGTTCTCCATCAAATATTTTTATATCTCTTTCAATTTTCAATATATCTATGTTTCTGCTATTTAAATTTTTTGCATAAACTATATATTCTTTTGCCTTCTCTATATCACCTAATTGCATGTAATGATCAGCTTTTTTAACATACGCTTCAGTATTAAAAGCATAGCAACTTATTGCTAAATCATATTCTCCCGTATGCATTGCTACTGCCGAAACTCCAAGGAATATATTAACCATAATCAAAACTATACAACTTACAATAACTAGAATTCCTGCCTTTGTCGTTTTAAAAAACAGATTGTCTCGCCCTATATCACTCCCTAGTAATAGAAAACAATCTTTATCACTAGATGATCTGTTTTTTAAATATATAATCATAACAATTATATTAATCAAAACGCCAAATGATAAATCAAAATCAAACAAAGAATGAGCTAATATTATAATCAATGCAAGGTCTAAATAATCAAAATTCTCATGTTTCAAGCGTTTTATTCTTTTTAATATACTATTTATTCCCATAACCAGATATGCTATTACCCCTATAATCCCTATCTCTAATGCAACTTGCAAAATAGAATTATGCACTAACCTTACTTTATATATTCCCGTTTGGTAGGCGCCCTCTATATAATAATACCCATCATATCCAAGTCCCCATATATTTTTTAAAATTATACCTAACGCATCATAGTAATATAAAAACCTTGCTTGTAATTCTGTAGATTGCATGCTTATCTGACTTAACCTACTACTCTCACCATGAAGAAACGAAGTTTTTACAATTATTAGATATAACACAAAAGTAAGAAAAGTAGATATCACAAGAGACTTTCTTATTGTATTATTTTCTTTTATAAATATATATATAATCACTATACTCCCTATAATTATTACACTTCTACTATATGTAAGCATAAGCGTCGCGAGTATTAATGCACTTGTTAATACTTTAACATAAATATTTAATTTGACTTCTTGCATTATTATAAATGCCATCAGCATATATAATGCATATGTATTTGCATACCCAAAAAATCCACCCAATCTATTGTTTTCTATAACTATATCAGCAAATACATTTTGATACAATGCCAAAATGCTTAAAATAACGAGTATCACTGCTGATATAGTGATTACTCTTACGAATTCTTTATTATTCACATCAAGTTGGAGTAATACCATATAAAATAGAAACGGCTCTAATGCTTTAATTATACCATAAACATTCATCCCTTTATCTATGGCAACAGCATATGAAAATATATAAATAACTACAATGCTTAATAGAACAAAGAAATCTACATTTTTACTATAATATAATTTCTTATTTTTAAGTACTAGATATATTAAATAAATCAGTAAAAACACATTTGAAATACAAAAACTGTATTCAAAATACAGTCCTTCCAGGAAAGGTGTTAATATTAAAAAAATATATAGTATGTATTCTTTTTGCATATTTGCCACCCCTATGGTGTGGAATCATCTCATGCTTTACATCTAAGACCAACAACATATCGAGTTCTTATCTAATTTAAAGCAAATAAATGATAATGTAAAAATATTATCATTTATTTGTCCTTTTGTCAATATGTGCTTTAAAAATACTATATTTGCGTTCTTTACCTATATCAAATTAATATTCAGGGTCTATAAGCCCATATGTTCCGCCTTTTCTCTTATATATAATATTTATTCTTTCATTATCCATATCCCTAAATACAAAGAAATCGTGACCTAATAGATCCATTTGCATTATAGCTTCTTCTCTTGCCATAGGTTTTACATCAAATGTCTTTATTTTTGCTATTTTTAATTCATTATGTACTTCTTCATCATGTTCAATATTATGCAATTCTTTAAGGAATTCTTCTTTAAATGAGTTATCATGTTTATGTTTATCTTTTAATTTACTTCTATACTTTACCACTTGTTTTTCTAAAATATCTATAGCCTTGTCTATGGCTGCATACATATCATGCTCTTCTACTTCTGTTCGGAGTATTGTACCTTTAATAGGTATTGTTATTTCTATTATTTGTTGTAACTTTTGAACACTTAACGTAACATGAACATGTGTGTCATCATTTAAAAATTTAGATAACCTATTTAGCTTATCCATAATCTTTTGTTTTAGTGCTTCTGTAACTTCTATGTTTTTCCCTGATATCATGTAATTCATAAATATCCCCCTTCATAATGCAATATGTGATTAGTTTTTGTTTATACCCGTAGTATACATTAAATTAGCAGTTTTTTCAAGTAGTTTGGTAAAATTATATAATTAATTTAAAAACAGGTAAATTGAAAAAATGGTTGCTATTTTGACATCAGACAAGCAATGAACACCATACATGTCATTGCAAAATATAAGACTTACCATATTTTCTAATCTTGCATTTTAAACTCGTATATTAATCGTACTCCCGTATTTTCCCTTCTCTATCTATGAAGTAAACTCCACCCACTTTAAACCTATGTGTTACCGAGTCTAGTATATCGTTCTTTGTGAATATTGTCTTTACTCCTCCTGCATCCTTTGGTGCTACTAGCATTACTCGTCCTATGTTGTTTGCATCGAGACCTATGTAGTATTTAAAGTGTTTTCTTTCGTCTGCGTACGTGTCTCCTGCGTAGCCTTCACTTGGGGTTACTGTTCCTTTTTTATATGAGCCGTAGGTTTGTGTAACTATATTTTCATCCTCGTCCTCGGCTCTTACGTGTAGGTACCATGTTCCGTCGGCTGCTTGCGGGTCTATAGCTTGTGGAGTTGGGATTGTTCCTGTTGTCCAGTTTCCGGCATCTGGGGTTGTGTCTGTGTCCCACTGGTATGCCCAGCTTTCTAGATTATCCGAGGTTATTGTTATGGTTACATTTATGTTACTCGGGTCTTTGGCCCTGCCAGTTATGCTTGGTGTTATTATTGGTCCTGTTTTGTTGAAGGTGTATTCATATGTTGCTATTGCTCCTTTGTTTATTCCATCATAGCTTACCAGTTTTAGAGTTATTACTTGCCCATCATTTCCGTCTACCAATATCGTCCCACCTGTCACTTCTGTGCTCGTGCCACCTATTTTGTCTGGGTCTGACCCATCTGTGGTATAGTATGTTTCCACTACATCTATTGATGTGTTTGTTACTATTACAGTTTGTGCGAGGTTATACGTTCCTGTAGCTGGATTTACTGTTGGGGCATCCGGTGGATCTCTGTCGATGTTTTCTATGCTTAGGCTTGCTGATGTATTTTCATTGTTTGATGCATCGGCACATTTTGTGTAAATTGTACAGTTGTCAGGTATTGTTAGTGGTATTGTATAGTCCAACCACGTTCCTGTGTCTGTTATTTGATATTTTTTCGTAGTTGCATCTCCTGGGTAGTTTATGGTTACTGTTACGTTGCCAGTTGTTTTAGTTGATGGATTTACCTCGAATGTTGGATTAGCTGGTGGTGTGGTATCTACCGTTATTATTTTAGTACCAACAGTATTACTATTTCCTGAGCCGTCTATACAAACTCCTGCGTTTACTGTTACTGTTTGAGTACAACTACCGCTATTAGTTACATCTAATTCGTATACACTTCCACTTCCGCTAAACGTTCCAGTTGTTCCATTTATTACAGATACATCAGTAATTTCAAATCCAGACACACCTTCTGCGAAATTAAATGTGTAAGTTATGCTAGACGCATTTGTCGTATCTGTTGTATTTGCTGTAATCGTCACTCCTGGTGATATTGTGTCTTCAAGATTAAAATTTCCTACACCCCCAACTCCTAGTGTTTGCACTGGAATATAGCTATTTGTTGTCGTATTATCACCGATTTGACCTGAATTATTAGCCCCCCATATATATACTGTTCCATCACTTTTTAATGCTACTGTATAGAAATCTCCTCCTGATATCTGACTGACTCCTGTTAAAAAGCCACTACCTCCTACCCCCAATACTTGTACTGGAACAGTCCTTGCAATTGTTGTATTATCCCCTATTTGACCATAGTCATTATTCCATCCCCATGAATATACTGTTCCATCACTTTTTAATGCTATTGTATGCATACCTCCTGCGGATATTTGACTTATCCCTGTTAGGTATCCACTACCTCCTACTCCAAATGCTTGCACGGGAGTAGTACTACCCACAGTTGTATTATTACCTAAATAGCTAGCCCCCCACCCGTATACTGTTCCATCACTTTTTAGTGCTACTGAATGATACCATCCAACAGATATTTGACTTACTCCTGTTAGGTATCCAATACCTCCCACTCCTTTTGCCTGTACCGGAGTAGTCCTATATACCACATTTGTACCGTCACCTAGTTGACCATAATCATCTCTTCCCCATGCATATACTGTTCCATCACTTTTTAGTGCCATTATATGGTCGCTCCCTGCGGATACCTGACTTACTCCTGTTAGGTATCCACTACCTCCTACTCCTTTTACCTGTACTGGAGTAGATTTATATAATATTGTTCCACTATCTACACCTATACCTAGCTGACCTTGAGCATTATATCCCCATGTATATACTGTCCCATCACTTTTTAATGCCACCACAGTTTGACTTGATGCTGATATTTGACTTATTCCTGTTAGATAGCCACTACCTCCCACTCCTTTTACCTGTACTGGGACCATTTTTAGTATTATTGTATTATCGCCTAATTGACCATTACCATTAAACCCCCATGCATATACTGTTCCATCACTCTTTAATGCTATTGCATAGCTAGATCCTACTGATATTTGACTTATTCCTGTCAGATATCCACCTCCTCCCACTCCCACTACCTGTACTGGTGTCTTACTACTTAACGCTGTATCATTCCCCAAATATGCCCCCCCCCACGCATATACCGTTCCATCACTTTTTAATATCATTGTAGTGGAACTTCCTGCGGATATCATCGCCACTCCACTCGCAAACACCTTATCAAACTCAGCCTTTTCTTCATTTGTAAGTTTATCCGTATTATACTCAGCCTTTCCTAGTATATCTGCAGATTTAAGATTATATCTTGCTGTAGCTTGTTTGTTATCCCCTTCTAACACATCACCATTTATCCTCTTTATTACTTTCTTACCACCAACATCAGCTACTACAGTGTCACCATCATTGTAGCTTTCTTGTTTTTCTACTCTAATTACGTCCCCATCCTTATATGTAGGGTACATAGAGTTTCCTGATACTATGTAGTATACTGGTTGTGCGTAGGATGTGGTTATGAATACGAGCATAATCATAATGGTGAGTATTGTGCGAGCATGATAAATCAAGCCCCTATAAAATATAGTTTCCCTTAACCCCTGTCTTCCTGCTTCCTGCTTCCTGCTTCCTGCTTCCTGCTTCCTGCTTCCTGCTTCCTGCTTCCTGCTTCCTGTCATATCTATCCGCCCTTTCTTTTCATGTTTAATAAAATAATTGTATACACTTCTACATATATTGTCAAGTGGTATATAAATCTTTTTGTTATTTTTTGTCTAATATTTCAGCTTTTCGTTTATTTACGTTATTGAGTATTTAAATAGGCTCAGGCAAACCAGCGCGCTACGATTATACCATCACTTCGTATACTTTCTTCCCCTCTACATCTATCCATTCTCTCGTATATTTCTTGCCCTTATTGAAGTTAAATAGCACCAAATACCCTTGTTGTTCATTATGGCTATCTAGATATTTCGAAAGCTGGTCTAACCCCTTTTCTTCTTTTATCTTACCTCTCCATATTTTTAGCTCTATTATGTATTGTTTTTTGTTGTAGGTTATGACGATGTCCATTCTGTTATCTTGTCTTGTTCGTGGTTCTACATAATAAAACCCTGTTCCGTTTATTATCGGTCTTATAAAGCAAAGGAATAGTAGCCTGCCTTCTTTTTCTATAAACTTTTCATCTGATTGCCTATATTCTTGTTTCATTAGTAGTTGGAATTTTTCTAGTACTAGCTCTAGCTTTAGGTCTCCATTATCATCAATGAAGTTAGCCCTATAATCATAGCTTAGCAGCTCACCTGTTTTTTCTTCTTCCTTCGCTATCATATACTCATATATCACTTTTTCAAATATTTTATTGTGCACTTGTAGCTTTCCCTTTTCATTTTCTCTAAATATTCCATACATTATACCCTTTTCATAACTATAAACGTTATAGCTTTTTTCTTTGCCTTCTATTACTATATCATATACCGTATCGTACAAGTCTCTATTATTTTCTATATTTTTTATCAAATCATCAAATAGTGTATTCTTCTCTTTTATTATGAGCTTCATAGCTTCCTGCAAGCCTTCGCTCGTAAAGTTTTTATCTAAGTTTTCATCCATAAGCTTGCATAGCTTGCTTACCAAAAATGGATAACCGCTCGTGTATGAATGTATCTCTTCACTTAGGCTTTCTATATTCATTCCTGTGTTATTGTCTTTTTCATATTCTACTAACATTGTAGCTATCTCTTTTGAATTAAAGCTTAGGTCTATATTAAAATCTACTGCTATATTCCATGGGCTGTTATATTTTCTTTCTTCATCTGGACGTAATTTTAGTTTCAGATTTTTTACATCGTGAACGCCTGCGAGTATTACACTGTGAAATGTATAATCTTTCTCTGCATTTCTATCTAAATATTTATTTCTAAGCATTCCAATAAAATGTAGAAACATTTGATTGTCACTGCTTTTGTCTACCTCATCTATCATGAGTATTATCTTTTTCTTACTTTTCAAGCATAACTCTGTTATTGCATTCGATAAATCTTCTATACTTGTAATGTTTTGATTTGCTTTTTTTATTTCTTCTTCTATTTCTTTATCTACAAATCTCATATCATCTGAGAATATTTTCAGTACTCGGCTACTAAATTCCTTTTCTTCTTTAAATATATCTCCACCAATTCCTTCAAAGCTCGTTGATATAACTGTATACTCGTTTGTAAGTTCCTTTTGCAGCATAAACATAGTAGTGGTTTTACCGTATTGTCTTGCTCTATTTATTGTGAAATATTCTCCATCATCTACTATCTTTTTTATTTCTTTTATTTTGTTACATATATCTACCATATAATGTTTTTTAGGTACACACAGCCCCGCGATATTAAACTTTTTCACATTAAACACTCTCCATTCTTTTTATCTCTATCTATATTGTATACTATTACATATGAAAATTCAACCATATCCTCAAAAAATTTGAGGATATGGTTGAATTTGTTATTATTTATATTGCTCAATATTTGTGTAAGCGCAGGCTTGCCTCAATGCTGTCAAGTCATCGTGTTAAATTTTGACAGTTGAACAGTATCTGTTCTTAAATTAATATTGTGTTACAAAATGCTAAAACACTTGACATTTTCAAAAAGTACCAATAATCGAAGTGGATACT
>Ga0209000_1001402_pt1 | contig 15471 bp, 8 predicted proteins | sample RifGroD2_FD_183998 | JGI IMG/M metagenome (GOLD analysis project Ga0209000, IMG submission 183998) | Groundwater microbial communities from Rifle, Colorado, USA - Groundwater D2 (SPAdes) (version 2) | ecosystem: Environmental > Aquatic > Deep subsurface > Groundwater | place: Rifle, Colorado...
GGATTCTCTAGTCGCTGATACAATTGGAGGTTTTAACTCATTTATTGAAACTCAAAAGCAAGAATATGGAGAGGCATTATTAACTACAATTCTATTTGATGACCAATATGAAATTCTACACAATGGAGTAGATATTAAAACAGTAAAACCTATGACCACAAAAGAATATTCAGCAAGAGGTATGACAGCATTATTAGACGCAATTGGAAAAACAATTAATACCGTAGGGGATAGACTCAATAAATTAGATGAAGACAATAAACCAAGTAAAGTAATATTTGTTATCACAACTGATGGACAAGAAAATCAGAGTAAAGAATTTAGTCGAAAGAAAATTAAAGAAATGATTGAGCATCAAACTAACACATATGATTGGCAATTCTTATTCTTAGGTGCAAATATTGATGCTGTAGGAACTGCTCAGAGTTTTGGAATTAGTGGACAATTCGCTTCAAATTATACTGCTAATAGTGTTGGGACAGATTCACTTTATACTAGTTTGAGCAAGTCGGTTTGTAATTATCGAAGTGTAGGTGCTATGGATACTAATTGGAAAGATGATATTAAATAACCTCAAGAAATTTTGATTTTATGGGTTAATGCCTAAAATGACCAAAAACTCTAATTCTCATAAAAATCACTAAAATAGTCCTGTAACCGTTGCTACAGTAGGGTTTGCGGTCATTAAATAGGTGTAAATTATTATTCTATATATCAAATCCCTCGAAAGTGAGATTTCGAGGGATTATGGGAATTTGTTAAATGGTATGAGTATTTTATAAATTGTAAAATAAATATATTTGACATTGATATGATTAATGTGGTATAATTATTAAGAGGTTAGGAAATAAATAAATGATTAAGAAGAAAGGACTGATCGGTTGAAGAATTCAGGAACAGGTTGGAAAGCAATTAAGCGCGGATTAAGCCCACCTTCTTTTAATATATTTAATAGATCATGTCAATAAATAATAAAATAAATATTGAAAGAAGGAATTATACATATGTTAAAAGAAACAATGAATAATGTGTTTATCGCTGGAGTTCTAGTTAAGAAAGATTTGGCATTAAAAGAAGTAGATAAAAAAGACCAAGATGGTAATGTAATTGGCAAAGAACAAGCCATTAGTGGTGATCTAATTGTACGAACTTCTGATGGAAGTGAAATTGAAGTATCTTATTTTTCTAAAAAAATGAAAAAAGATGGCTCTGGTGACAATCTAATCTTCAAAGGATTAGAAACAGTAATGAATGAATATAAGACATTGGAACAATTTCCTAATGAAGCAGACAATATTAAAATTGGATCTGGTCAATTCACTGTTCAAGATTACAAAGGTAAAGATGGAGAAGTTAAAACTTATTCTGGAGTAAAAGGAAATTTTGCTAATAGAATTGAAGCTAAAGATATTGAAAAAACCCCCTTAGAGTCAAAGTTTGAAATTACAGGTATTATTACTAAAATTGAAGATGAATCATTTAAAGGTGAATTATCTGGGAACAAAAAAGTAACAATGAATGTAATTGGCTATCAAGGTGCTATTATTCCTGTGGTGACAATTGTTCCAAAAGCAATTGCAGAACCATTTATGTCAATTGGATTCTTTGAAGGTGGTTTCGCCAAACTAATTGGTAAGCTTGTAAATACTAAAGAGACTGTTGAGATTGTTGAAAAGATGGCATTTGGTGCTGATAATGTCAGATTAGTTACAAATACCATTAGTCGCAAAGAAGTTATAGGTGGAAATCCAATGGGAACTCCTCCTGAACATGAAGTTGATGAAACAGAATACAGTCAAGCATTAGCAAAACGCAAACTTAAACTTGATAAAATCAAGAATGAACCTGCTAAAGTAGCTAAACCTGCTACAACTTCACCTGTAGGCAATCCTTTTGTTCAAGGGACAGCGACTCCTCCTATCACTTTTAATCCTTTCCAACCTAAGTAAACATTCTAAGTCATTTTAAACTGAGATGTAGAGTAGTCTTACCAAAAGTTTGACTACTCAAATTATAAAATAATAAATAAGAATAAAAAGGGGTAATGCTTAATATGGCAAATTTAATGGATCTTCAACCAAATAAAGTATCGATGGATTTAACCCAATATTCAATGGTTTGGATTGGCAATAGTGGAGAAGGTAAAACTTTCACTTTAAAAGAGTATCTTGAATCACTAAGCACGGATGGGAGAAAGCCCTTATTCTTAATGTTTGAAGATAGATATCAAAATATCCCCAATATTATGGCAATTAAAATAAATAATGTTGCAGAGTTAAAGAGTACAATTTCTCAATTGAAAAACCCTCTTCTAAAAGAAAAGTTTTCTTGTCTTGTAATTGATACAGTAGATAAATTTGAAGAACTTGCAGAGCAATATGTCACTGACGGTCATGATGTAGCAATTCTTGCAGATGTCGGAACTTATGGCAAAGGAACTCAATATTTTAAGAAAATCCTTCGTGCAATCGGCGATCTAAGAAATCTAGGTTATCCTGTTCATTTTGTTGCACAGTCTGTACCAGGACAAGATTCTGATGGGACAAAAAAGATTGATATGAAATTATCTAAAAATTCCCTCTCATATATAAAAGAAGGAGCCTATCTTGTTGGATTTATGTGGAAGGAATTGATTGAAGGAAAGGAAGAGCGTTTTGTAACTTTTAGTTCAAGTCCTATGCTACCTAATTTAAAAGATACCTTCAACCTTCCCATTAAGATCAATACTAAGGATTTAAGAGCAACAGTTGAAACAGCCATAGGGGGATTAGGTGAGGAAAACATTACTGCTAAAACTACTATTGTTCAATATCAAGAAGAAACTACCTTCGAATTTATTAAATCTAGGGGTAGCGAACTTGGAGGAATTCTAGCTAATAATGGATATCTTGAGGAAGCAATGACTGTTTTGAAAAGAAACTTAGGATTAGAAGAGGATGGAGTCACACCTAAACTCTTTGATGGATTAAAAGAAACACAATTAGATTTGGCTAAGGTGGTTGTGTTTGAATTGGAAGAATTAGTAATTAAATATAAACTACAATAAGTATTGGTTTTTTGGTTTAATGAGAATAGGGAAGTTTTAATGCTTCCCTTTCTTGTATAGGAGGCGTTTATAGTTTGGGAAGAAAGTCTAAATGTAAGGGTTGTGACAAATTAATAGGCAAGGAAGAAAAATTTGTTCACAGTAGTAAAGCATATTGTAAAGAATGCTATGATAAAATTCAAGTTTCCGGACAATCATATAATTTATTAATAAAAACCATTTGTGAATATCTCAATATCGAAAGACCAACTGGGTTAATACTTAAGCAAATGAAAGAATATAAAGAGCAATTAGGATATTCTTACGATGGAATGACTTATGCCATGTGGTATATCAAAACTATTGAGGGTAAGTCCTTTTCAGAGATTAAATATGGAATAGCACTAGTAAAATATGCCTACGAACGTGCGAGAGATTATTTTAACAATCAACAAAAGATTGAAGCAAGTGTCCAAAATAATAAAGAACATAGAGAAGAGAAGGTAAATGTAGTCAAGATGAATATGGATAAAGTGTATGCCAAAAAGAAAGACTTCATATTTAATTTAGATGATTTAATAAAGGAGGAGGTTGATTAATGGATGTATTAGGACTAGTTGATAAACGTTACGTATTTTTATTATTTGGAGTATATTGTCACAATCCTCGTTTAATTCTAGATAAGAAATATGAAACTAATGCTAATGATTTTGCCGAATCATTCCATAAATTAATCTTTGGCAGTATTCAAAACATTGCTAAGAAATCTAGAGTTAGTAAAATTACTTCCCTTGAAATAGAAAATGAAATATCTCAATTTCCAGCTTCTATGAGTTTATGGAATCTTAATGAAGGTGCTTTATACATAGATCGTGCGATTGAGGAAACTGTTGATAAAACTGAAAACATTGAGCTGTATTTTGACACTGTTAGAAAATTCTCCATGCTAAGAATAGCTACAGAATCCTTGAAAATGGATATTAGTTTTATCTACGATGAAAATAATGAGAATAAATTAGAATTATTTAATAAAATGAACAGTAAGCAAGTGTTGGCTCAACTTCTAAATAAATTTAATGAATTTAAAAATCTTTGGGGAAGTAGTTTTAGTGATAATTATAACTTCCATGCTGGAGATGGCATTGTAGATATAATTGAAGATTGTAAAAATCAAGAATCAAGTTATGGATATCCTATGCAATCTGGTTATATGACTACTATTTTTAGAGGATTGAGACCAAGAAAATGTATGATTAGAAGCTCAGTGTCAGGAGGGGGGAAAACAAGAAATTCTCTTGCAGAAGCTTGTAATATATCATCAGATAAGATATTTGATTGGGGGAAACATATTTGGCTATCCACTGGAGCTAAATCACCTGTATTATTTATTTCAACAGAGTTATCTAAAGAAGAGTTACAAACCTGTTTGTTAGCCCATATTTCAGGAGTAAGTGAAGATAGGTTAACAGAATGGAAAAATATTACTCCTGAAGAAGAAATTATTATCTATGAATCTGGAGAAATTGTTAAAGAGAGTCTACTTTATGGCGAATATCAACCTGATTTTACAATAGAAACAATTGAAGAAACTATAGAAACATATATTATAAACCAGAATATTACTCATTGTTTTTTCGATTACATAAATGATTCTCCTTCACTTTATGCTTATTATGGACAGAAAACAGGAACAAAATTAAGAACAGATCAAATTCTATTCCTTTTTTCAGCAGCATTAAAACAATTGGCAAACAAATATGATATTTTCTTAGGTTCTTCAACTCAATTATCTTCTAATTGGAAGGAGGAGAAAGATGGAAATGCTCTAAAAGGAAGTAAAGCAATCCTTGAGAAACCAGATTATGGGATATTAGCTCTACCTGCCACAAGTGCAGACTTACAAAAAATAAAGCCAATACTTGATAATGGTTTTTACACAATTCCTAATATGGGGTACTATATTATTAAAAATAGGGGAGGTAAATGGAAAAGTATTGTAGTTTGGACTAAGTTGGATATGGGGTGCGTCAGAGAAATTGATTGCTTCGTAACGAATGTAGACTTTGAGTTAATTACAGATATAGAACCAACATTTATCGAATTTGCATTAGAAGATGTTGGGGAATGTGAGCCAATTGAAGCAGAAACAAGTGCTTGTGAATTGATTACAGAATTTAATAAAATAAACCTTGAGGAATAATAAGGTGGTTTTATGAATGCACAAGAATTAAAATCTAAAATTACAGAGAGTGATATTATTAAACTATTGGGTAGAATGGGGTCAGACGAATACATAGATACAGAAGAAGCATTTATCTTCCGAACTATTTGCCATCATGGAGAAAAATATAAACTCTATTACTATAAAGAGAGTAAATACTTTCATTGCTATACAGATTGTTCAGACAGCTTTGATATTATTGAATTAGTCTGTCGTAATAAAAATTATTCTTTCAGTGAGGCAATTAATTGGATTTGTGTTCAGCTTGATATTTCAACTTTAACTTATGGATTTGGTACACAAACTGGAAAGATAAATGATTGGGATTTCATTAATAATATTAGAAGAAAAAAGAAAGATTCTACAACAATTATTAAAAAAGATTTCTATGATGCAAGTGTTTTAAATATTTTTCAGAAAATGTATTGGCAAGGTTGGGTAGATGAAGGTATTGATATTCTTTCCATGATTAAATACGGAATTCTTTATTGTACGTTCCAACAAAAAATAATAATACCTCATTATAATATTGATAATCAGTTAATGGGAGTTAGGGCTAGATTGATGCTTGAAGAAGAAATTGAACAATATGGTAAGTATTGCCCTTTTCAAATGAAAAACATGATGTATTCTCATCCTTTGTCTCAAAATCTTTATGGGATCAATATTAATAAAGAGGCCATTAAGAGGAAAAAGAAAATTATGCTTGTTGAAGGGGAGAAGTCAGTCTTACAATGCAATAAAATGTTCGGTGAAGATAATTTTGCTGTAGCTTTATGTGGAAGTAGTTTTAGTAACTTCCAAAGGGATTTAATACTAAACTTAGAAGTCAGAGAAGTTATTATTGCTTTAGACAAAGAATATCAAGAAGTGGATAGTGTTGAAGCAAAAAAATGGGCAAATCATATCATTGAGAGATTTGTAAACAAATTGGCTCCTTATTGTATTGTGACAGTTCTATGGGATACTGAGGGATTGCTTTCTTACAAAAATTCTCCCTCAGATCATGGAAAAGAAACATTATTGAGGCTAATGGATAGTAAAATTTATGTTGGATGTATGGATGTTAAAAATAATTAAATAATAATGAAAAGAGGAACATATGAGTAATTTTAAATATGCCCTAAAGGGAAATATAATAGGATTTAATAATATTTTAGATACAGTATTAAAGAATAGAAACATTCCAAATATTCCTGAATTCCTTAATCCCAATGAGTCTCATTTAGAATCTGAAAATTTATATGACAATATGGAATTGGGATATGAATGCTTAATAAAACATATTGAAATAGGAAGTGAAATTGTCATTGTAGTAGACTGTGACGTAGATGGTTCTACAAGTGCTTCTTTTGCCTATCAATACATTTTACTTCTAATTGAAAAATTTAAGAGTAACTCTAAACTTCATTTTGTTATTCATGAAGATAAATCTCACGGATTAGATGATTCCACAATGACTAAAATCTATAAAATTGATTGTAGTTTAATAATTTTACCTGACGCTTCAAGTAATGATTATGCACAACATAAATATTACAAGAAAAAAGGAATTGACATTTTAGCTCTAGATCATCATGAGTGTGAAGGATATAGTGAACATGCAATTGTAATTAATAATCAACTTTCTCAAAAGGTTACAAATAAATCTATGACAGGAGTAGGTGTGGTTTGGAAGTTTGCTAAATATATTGACAAGAAATTAAACTTAAATTTAGCCGACAATTACCTCGACTTAGTAGCAGTTGGTATGATTGCAGATGTTGCTGATTTAAGGAACTTAGAGAGTCGTTATTTAGTCCTAAAAGGCATTGAACAAATATCCAAAGAACAAAACAAGAACAAGTTCATCTCAGCTTTAGTTAAAGATAAGGCATATGATATGAAAAATGAAGTATCTATCATTGGAATTGGATTTTATATTGCTCCTCTAGTCAATGCTTTAATTAGAATGGGAACATATGAGGAAAAAGAATTAATGTTCAAAGCGTTCCTTAATATTGATGAGCAACATATTGATAAAATCAGGGGTAAGGGAGATGTTGAACTCCCTCTTCAAGATTACGTTGTACGTATCGCAGGAAAATGTAAACGAAAACAAAAGAAACTCGTAGACGATGCAATGGAAATAGCTAAGAATCAAGTAAATGATTTTAAATTAGATAATAATGGAATTATAATTCTTAATGCCACTGGCCTTACGGAAAAATCATTAAATGGATTATTGGCGAATAAACTCACTAATTTCTATCAAAGACCATGTTTTTTACTTAGTATTCATGGAGATAGTTTTGCAGGTAGTGCTAGAGGATATGATAAAAAGGATATTAAAGATATCAAGAAATGGTGTAATGACAGTGGTTTGTTTGATTATGCTTTGGGTCATGCTAATGCTTGTGGAATTTCCGTTCCTAGTGAAAAAATAAATGAGTTATATGCAATGGTTGGAGAGATGGAAGTTTCAAATGTTCTGTCGTTTGATGTTGACGCTATTTTCACTGAGAAAACATTGAATAAGATTTTAGTTGAATCAGTAGGAAAACATAAAAATATTTGGGGGAACTCAGTGGATGAACCACTATTTGCTTTAGAAAATTTATTAATCAATACAGGTGATATTGAATTAATGGGTAAAAACAAGAATACAATTAAGTTTAAATTTAATGGAATCTCATTAATTAAGTTTTTTACCAATGAAGAAAAGTTTAACGAAATGAAAGCACATCCTGCTATTAATCTTACCGTTGTTGGGAAGTTTGGTGTTAATGAATACATGGGAAAGATTACACCACAAGTTATGATTGAGGATTATATGTATACTCCGAGTATTGCAAAATTTAGATTTTAACAAACATTAAATCCAAATATAATATATTACATTTAATTTTAATATCCGTATGTGATATATTATTATTATATTAGAAGATTAAATATAAAAAGAAAGGAATGAATAAATGCAGAAATTTGAAATTAACACTGAATCATCTTATTTTTCAGGGCATTGCCACACGGAACTAAGTAATTTGAAATTATCGGATTCAACAAATAAAGTTAAGGCATTAATTCAATATGCTGAAAAAATAGGGTTAAAAGGAATTGCGATCACCGACCATGAATGTTTGTCTGCTCACGTTGAAGCAATAAAAGTAGTAAAAGAGATACATAAAACGAATCCTAATTTTACCCTTGGTTTAGGAAATGAAATATATCTCGTAAATTCAATCGAAGAAGTAAAAGATAATTATACTTCTGGTATAACTAAGTTTCCTCACTTTATCCTTATAGCAAAATCTAAAGAAGGTCATCTAGCATTGAGAAAAATGTCAACATTAGCATGGATGAATTCTTTTAGAACAGGCCCAATGGAAAGAACGCCTCTCACAACTCAACAGATGGTCGAGGTGATGTCAGAACATAAAGGACAGGTGATTGCATCAACTGCTTGCCTTGGCAGTCTTATAGGCAATAAATTTAAAGAATTTCAAGGAGGAAGTTCTACTGCATTAAAAGAAATTGAAGATTTTATAAATGGTTGTAGATATGTTTTTGAAAATGATTTTTACTTAGAGTGCCAACCAAGTTTTCAAGAAGAACAAATAGCTTACAATAAGTTTATTATTGATCTAGGAGTTAAATACAATATAAAAATTATTTATACTACAGATGCTCACTATTTAACCAAAAATCATAGACAAATCCATGAATCTTTCTTGAACTCAAAACAAGGAGATAGGGAAGTTAGTGCATTTTACTCTTCTACTTATGTGATGACTAAAGATGAAGTTTGGGATTATTTTAAAGATTATATTGATAAGAAAATGTTTGAAAGAATGACTCAAAATACTTTAGAAATTGCCAGTAAAATTAAAACATACGATTTAGCCCTAAATCCAGTTGTTCCTTTAACTCAGATTCCAGAGTTTAATGATAATCATATAATGAAAAATTATGTTGACAGATATGAATATATAAATAAATTTTATTATTCAGAATATATCGTTGATAAATATTTATTATTTTTAGTTCAAGAGGGAATGATAACTAAAAAACAAGAATTTGATAAAATTAACTTAGAAAGAATTGAAGAGGAGTGCAAGCAACTTTGGTTGATTAGTGAAAATATTAAACAAAGGTTGAGTAGTTATTATACATTAACTAAAGATTTAGTAGATTTAATTTGGGAAGTAAGTCTCTGTGGAATAGCGAGAGGGAGTGTCACTGGTTTTTATTTAGCATACCTCATTGATATTACTCAAATGAATCCCATCCCATTTAAATTACCTTCATGGAGACACATACATAGTTCCAAACCAGAGATTAGTGACATTGACTTAGATAGTCAATCAGCAGAACGTCAAAACATCCTTAACGCAATAAAAGATAAATATGGACATGAAAATACTCTCAATGTAGCAACCTTTAAGACGTTAAAACCAAAATTAGCTATATTGACTGCTGGAAGAGGTTTAAACTTCAATTACGATGAAATACAGGCAATTTCTGATATGATTCCAGTAGAAAGAGGGGCGCAATGGAGTCTAAATGATTGTTTATTCGGAAATGAAGAAGATGAAAGAAAACCCATTAAAGAATTGATCAATCTTTTAGAAAATTATCCGCAATTGAGAGAAACGGCAATGGAATTAGAAGGTTTAATTGTAGGAAGAAGTATTCATGCATCAGGAATTATTATTTTCCCCAATGGATTTGTTACTCAAAATTCACTAATGAAAGCTCCAAATGGTGATGATATTACTTGTTGGAATCTAGGTGATTCAGAGTATTCTGGTGGACTAAAATTTGATATCCTAACAATTGAAGCATTAGATAGAATACGAACCTGTATGAATACCCTAATTGAAGAAGGTAAAATGGAATGGAAGGGAACTATTAGAAGAACTTATAATAATTATCTGCATCCTGACGTAATTGACTATACAAATAAAGATATGTGGGAAATGCTTTACAGTGGTGATGTTACAAATGCATTCCAATATGAGGGAACTGTCGGGCATCAAGCTTTAATGAAAATCCAACCTCAAACTTTCTTGGAGTTAGTTACAGGAAATTCTCTCATGAGACTAGCCAATAAAGGTGGAGAACAACCTCTTGATAAATATGTTAGATATAAGAATGATATTAGTTTATGGTATCAGGAAATGAGAGATTATGGTTTAAATGAAAACGAGATTACTGTATTAGAACCTCATTTATTACACCTATATGGAATCGCAGATACGCAAGAAACCGTAATGGAAATCTCTATGGACATTAAAATTTCAAATTTTACCTTAACACAGGCAAATAAACTCAGAAAAGGAATATCGAAAAAATCAAAGAAGACAATTGAAGATTCGAAAAAACTATTTTTTGAAGAAGGTTTGAAAAATGGTGCTAGGCAATTACTATTGGATTATGTTTGGGAATATCAAATTACACCAAGTCTTGGGTATTCCTTCTCAAGAAATCATGTTAGCCCATACACAGGGATACTTCTTCAAGAAATGAATCTTGCTTATCAATATGGTCATATGTACTGGAAATGTTCTTGTTTAACAGTTAATTCAGGTGCAATCGGAGAAGGGAAAACAACAAATTATGGCAAAATTGCAAAAGCGGTATCAGAAATGAATGATATAGTAGATTCTCCTCATATTAATCATTCCAAGGAAGCTTTTTCTATTTATGAAAATAAAATACTTTATGGGTTAAGAGCATTATCGGAAGTTGGTTCAGAAGATATTGTCAAAATATTAGAAACTAGACCATTTAATTCTTACTCTGATTTCATTGAAAGATGTGGAAATCAATTAACCAAAAATGCTGTAGTTAATTTAATAAAATGTGGTTCACTTGATTCCTTTGGAAGTAGAATTGAATTGATGAATAAATATATTACTTCCATTGTAGAATTTAAAGATTCTTTTACTATGGCAAATATTCCGATGTTAATTGAAAATGGATTAATTTCAAAAACCTATGAGCAAGAAATTATCTTCTATAATATCTATAAGGCAATTTGCACAAAATCAAATTTAGTTATTAAAGAAGATTTACCAGAAGGTTTGAAGGGTGAATGGTATTATGTTCCTAATAATGTACTAGATGTTTTCTTAGATAATTACAATGAATTAAGAGAAGATTTAGATTACATTCAAGCAAACAATGGCTTATATATGGTTCATAAAGGGAGATTTAAAAAAGGGTTGGATAAAAATATTGTTAAAATATCAATGCTTTTAAAAGACACAGGAGTTGCTAAAAAATACAATACCCTTATTTACAACAATACCTATAGTAAATATAGCGAAGGTAGTTTAGCAAAGTGGGAAATGGACAGTATGAGTTATTATAAAACGGAACATGAATTATCTAAAGTAAATACTAAACGATACACCATTGATGATTTTAATGATTTACCAGAAGATCCAATTGCTACTGAAACAGGATTCTTTAGAGGAAGAGAATTCAGTAGATATAAATTGAGTCTTATTTTAGGCACAGTTTTGGATAGAGATAAATTAAAGCATACTGTAGAATTATTGACTCCTAGTGGTGTTGTAACTTTAAAATTGTATGGAGGATTGTTTTTACATTATAATAAAACTCTTTCTGAAACATTATCAGATGGTAAGAAAAAAAGAGTTGAAGAATCATTCTTTAAAAGAGGAAGTCAATTACTTGTATCTGGGTTTAGAATGGGAGATCAATTTAAACCAAGAAAATATAAAAATTCTATATTTCAACACTCAATTATGAAAATTACAAAATTAATGGACAATGGTGAAATTATAGTCCAAGAAGAAAGAGCAAAAGTTTAAATTAAGGAGGAACTATGGTAGATAATAAAATAATTAAATGCGAAATAGAATTAGATAGGATATTCTTTCCTAAAAATTCATATGAGGTTGCTTCTGGTGAACATGCCATCTTTGTAGCTAACATAATCAATAAACTTGAAAATTGTGATGACTTACCAAAATTATGGGGACAATCAAAAATCAAATTAAAAGGAAAAGTATGTAAGTTAGAAAGTTATGTAACTTATAAGGTTGCGTGTAGGCTAATCGAAAGACATGAAAAGTATGGAGACACATACGAAATACTTTTTATCAATAAGAAAATAGATTTAACTAATAAATCACAACAAATTGATTTTTTAGAAGGCATAATTAATCCAAATATAGTATATAAACTATTCGAAAAATACGATGATGTAATTACATTATTAGAAGACAAAGATATTTCTGCACTTACATCAATTAATGGAATAGGTCATGCTACAGCCATGAGAATAATTGAAGAATTTGAAGATTGCAAGGATTATTCTCAAATTTACACTGAATTAAGCAATGCCAACTTGAGTGCTAATCTAATAAATAAATTATTGGATTTTTATAAATCTCCTGATACAGTGGTTGATATTGTTAAAAACAATCCATATAAATTGGTTGAGGTGAGTGGGTTAGGCTTTAAAAAAGCCGATGAGATTGCCCAGAAAATGGGTATGACTGGTAATGATTCAAGACGAGTCAAAGCATGTATTATAAATACGCTATCTGAAAATGGAGAAATAGGGAAAAGTTACTTACATTTTAGCGAGTTAATGAATATTGTTTTTGACCAAATTGGATTTATAGAGCAAGATATAATCAATGATGTTGCAAGGCAACTACTTGATAAGAAAGAAATTAATGTATCTAGTGATGGTCAACTGATCGGATTAAAGCGATATTATGATTTAGAGATGAATATCTACAATGAATTAATTAGATTACTCAATGCAGAACGTAGTGAGCCATTTGAGATTGAAAATTGGGAGGAGGTTATAAAAGAAGTTGAAGAAGAACAAGGATATGAATTTACCCCTGAACAAATTGAAAGCGTCAAGTTAATTATAAGTAATAATATTGTGGCATTAACAGGTAGTGCTGGATGCGTAGATTGCGACACGGAATATTTCAATGGAATTGAATGGAAAAAGATTTCCGATTATATTGAAGGTGAAAATGTACTTCAATATAATAAGGATGGGACAGCAAATTTAGTATTACCAGAAACATACATAAAAGAAAAAGAAGAATATCTAAATCATATAAAAAATGAAACTGGGAGTGTTGATCAATGTGTTTGTGACAATCATAATATAGTATATTTAAGTTCTAAGAACAATTTAAATATTAAGAAGTGTAAAGATTTAATAGAAATGCACTATGGAAATCAACATGGGTTTTCTGGTAAATTTATTACAACATTCAAATATAATGGCAAGGGGATTAACTTAACTGATGATCAAATTAGATTGATGGTTGCTGTAATAGCAGATGGATCGCTAATGATAGAAAATCCAAATTTTACTTGTCGTTTTCATGTAAAAAAGGACAGAAAGAAGAAAAGATTAGTAGAATTATTTAAACTTAATAATTTAAAGTGGAGAGAAGCTAAATCTGTTGCAGAAGGATTTTCCGATTTTTATATAAATCCTCCTAGACTAGAAAAAGAATTCACTGCAAAATATTGGTATGATTGCTCCTATGAACAGTTGAAAGTAATTGCATCTGAAGTTTTAAATTGGGATGGATCAATTAAAAACAATAGGGAAAGTTTTTCTGCGAATGTTAAGTCTAGTGCTGAATTTATACAATTTGTTTTTTCTGCAACAGGCAAAAGAGCTAAATTAGCATTTCAAGATAGGAGAGGACAATCATATTTAACAAATGGAAAGCAATATATAAGAAAATCTATAGATTATGATGTACATATTTCACAAGGGGCAACAGAGGTTAGTATAAAGGCAAAAGACAAGAATAATATAAATGTAATCGAAAAATACAAAACAACAGATGGGTATAAATATTGCTTTACTGTTCCTTCTCATATGTTAGTTTTAAGAAGAAACGGCAGTATTTTTATCACAGGAAATTGTGGGAAGACAGCAACACTAAATGGCATTGTTAATGTTTTTAAAGACTATATTATGTCTGCTTGTGCCTTATCGGGAAAAGCCTCAGTTCGTATCACGGAAGCTACTGGTTTAAATGCAAGCACCATACATAGACTTTTAGGATATTCTCATGGTGAATTTACTTATAACGAAGAAAATCCATTGGATACTGATGTTGTGGCTATTGATGAGACAACAATGGTGAATGGCGATATATTTTTAAGTTTACTTAAAGCAATTCCCAATGGAGCAAAACTAATTATAGTTGGAGATATAAAACAACTAACTCCCATAGGAAATTGTCAAGTTTTTTCCGATATATTGAATTCAAACTTGATACCAAACATTACCTTGACGAAAATTCATAGGCAAGCATCATTATCAGGAATAATTGTTACTTCTATTAAAATCTCAGAGCAAGAACAGATATTTAAATCTAATTTTGAGGGAAGTTCAATACTGGGAGAATTACAAGATATGGAATTAGATATTTATAAAACTGATGAATCTCCTTCCGATAGAGTAATTAAACATTTTTTAAAACATTATGAAGCAAATAAAGACATTATGGAAACACAAATATTGTCTCCTATGAGACTGAAGGGAGATTTATCAACATATAATTTAAACAATAAAATTCAATCAATAATTAATCCTGTAAGTGATAGCGATATTTTTATTGAAGTTAAAGTTGATAAAGACAAATCTTATAAAATTAAATTAGGAGACAAAGTTATTAATACTAAAAATAATTATAAATCTGTTAATATAGACGGACTTATTGTTCCTATTTTTAATGGAAATATGGGAATAGTAAAAGAAATAGACAATGGGGTATGTGTCGTTGATTTTATTGGAATTGGTATGATTGTTTTGGATCGGGCGGGTGTTAAGAAATTAGAATTAGCATATGTTTGCACAATACACAAAAGCATGGGGTCAGGTTTTAACACTGCAATTGTCTGTATTGAATCTTCTGCTTATGTGCTTCTAAACGCAGAATTGCTTTATACTGGTGTTACAAGAGCAAAAAAATATTGTGTATTAGTAGGTCAGAACTCAGCAATAAGAACCGCAATTAAAACTAGAGAAATTAAAAAGAAACAAACTTATTTAAAAGGTTTTCTCCAAAAAGAAATTGTTTAAATCATAAAATAAATATTTGACTTCCATGCCCAGAAATGTTACAATATATACATAGAAAGGAGGTGAAAACAAAAATGAATCCCACAAAAATCATCAACCGTATCGACGGTCAATGGACTACATGCTCTCCTCAAG
>Ga0209000_1001407_pt1 | contig 15400 bp, 16 predicted proteins | sample RifGroD2_FD_183998 | JGI IMG/M metagenome (GOLD analysis project Ga0209000, IMG submission 183998) | Groundwater microbial communities from Rifle, Colorado, USA - Groundwater D2 (SPAdes) (version 2) | ecosystem: Environmental > Aquatic > Deep subsurface > Groundwater | place: Rifle, Colorado...
CTCCATCCAGCCGCGCTCGGTAAGGCCGTCCAGTATCTGCTTGGGGGTGAATCCATAACCGGCAAAGGCCTGTGGCCATTTGAGGCGCAGGCAGCCGTCTTCGGGGCGCACAGCAAGGTCATTCAATGCTTTCTTGCCGGTTCGGAAATCTTCGATCAATCCCTTGAGCATTTCACCCATGCTGCCGGTGAGTTGTCCGTCGGTGACAGGCGTTGCTGGTTCCGATGTTCCTGGCCTAGGCGTTTCTGACTCAAGTGTGCTGGAGACGTGCTGTGGAGGTGCTGGGGTTTCTGTGCCGGTGCTGGTCGCTGGCTCAGGCGTGCTGGAGAGGTGCTGGGGAGGTATTGGGTTTTCTGCGGCAACAGGGGGTTCGGTGCTGCCAGCAGCTTCGTTGCCACTGAGGACGCGGCCAGCAACAGGCGCAATCGGCATCGTGCTGATGAGCGCCTGATCGCGCAGCCGGATGGACTTCAGTTTCAGGGTGGGTATTTTTTCAGTGAGTACGTCGGGCGCGATGTAGAAATACGGATCACCATCGCCTTCGCGCATACCGGCAATCCCTCTTTCAACCATCATGTCGAGGATGCCATCCGGGGTTTTGGGTAAGCCGGGAATGTCTTCATCGTTGGTGCGCCTGGCAATTTCTTCACCCGCCATCGGCCAGACAAGGTAGGTAATGCCGTCGATATTCCATACTCTGGCCGAAGGTTCGTTGATGCGCCACACGCCCTCACGCACCAGACGGCGCATGATGTCGGTCAGATAGCGCTCGACCGGCACGCCGATCTCGTAACCTGCCATCGCCACGCCCATGGTTTTCAGGTCACGCTCGACGCTTAACTGGTCGGCCCTGACCACATAGTCATGAATCTGGTTGGTTTGGCCGGGGTTGCTGTTGAGCGATTCCGTCAGCCAGATCACCACATCCGTGCTGCCATCGCTGATCCAGTCGAACGACTCTTTGGCGATCACCGCGTCAATCAGGGTGCTGGACACATTGGTGTGATGTTTTCCCCTCCCCTCCTGCCAGTGCAGAAAATAATTCTCGATGTCGTGCGACAGCGCCCAGCCATAGACCCCTTGGTGGTAAGGCCGCCACCTTTGCGCATTCGCGCGGTCGGTGACAGTCAAGTCGGTCACCACCTTGCCGAGGTCGTGGCAGACTCCAGCCAGGAACACTGCCAGCCGCCAGCGCGGCTCTATCACCCGCCGTTGCTGTGGCGTGGTCACGCCGCGTATCAGCTTGCCCTCGGTTTGTTGCAGCGCCCACAAACCTACTTCGAGAGAGTGGCGCAACATGCCGCCCGCACCGCGATGATGATGCGCTTGCGAGGCAGGCAAGAGATGGACGAAGGCGGCAAGGCGCAACATCGCCGGGTTGTAGTGAGTTGCCAGCAGCTCCGCGTTGGCAATCAAATTGTGAATTCCACCCGTGAGCTCGTGTTGCGTGGCGAGCAGTTCGGCGGGGGCATACACAGGCAATCCCTCCATGAATGGCGGGTAGCGCGGTATCCTTTGCAAGTCTTCAATCCGCCTGGCAGACGCAATCTGTTTGATTTGCACAGCATCATGCGCGCCCGGCAGAAAATGGAATTTGCGCAGCAGCCGATCAGTCAAAGTTTCCATGAATCAGAACAGCTTGAACGCCTTGCCGATGATCTGGCTGGCTGACACCAGGCCAACCGCTTCATACCTGGAATCAAGACTCAACGGATGATCGGCCATTGCATAGTAGTGCCCAGCGGGGATTACGCCATTGAACCCAAGCTCCCGAATCGGTCGGCCGGTGCTGGTCGCAGGCTTTGCCTCGCCCACGAATGCACCATTGACATAGTATTTGTGGTCGCGAGATTGGACAGAATCGCCCGCCGTGCCCATGACGCGCTTCAAGAAACGTGTGCCTTGCGGGTACAGAAAATCGCTCTGGTAGGCGAAGGCGACGTACTCCCCCCGTTTGGGTAGGTCGCCCTTCTCTATGAGGTACAGCGCGCCCGGCAGGCTTTGGCTCACGTTGACGGCAAACTCAAAGCGCAACGAGAAAGCGAGATAGGCAAACAGCAGCAGGATGTAGGTTTTGTACTGGCGGCAGAGATGCGCGCACAGCACATCCATCTTGCCTGAAAACCAGAATAACGCCTTGAGTGATCGAATGTCTTCCATGCAACAATTGTCGCGTGGGAAGCACAATAAAATCAGGTGGGTTCTGAGCAATTATGCGCAGAATCTGTGTTGCAATTTACGGAGTGGTGTGAACAGCGATCACTTGAAATAGCGTATCCCACACAAATACACTGCGACGCATGAAATCTAACAATGGAAGTATGCTTTGGAGTGCATCCCTCAATGAATTCATTTCAGTTCTGAAAATGTGTTTCAGATGGGGGATGGCACAATCTCGGCATGCCCTCCGATAGTGACAGCTTAGCCAGACAACGGTAAACTATGCACATGTGCATTGCATGTAAGGCAATTTAATGAAGACAAATCAAGAAAATCTATCCGCACTCATTGTGCGCGCAGGGATCACCCGTGCCGAGGCAGCACAATATATAGCGGACGAAACCAAGCGCCCCTGTAGCTGGAGAGCGTTGCAGTCCTGGCTGACAGATCCATCGCTATCCAGTTCCAGAAACTGCCCGGACTGGGCAGTCACAAATCTCGAATCCAGATTAAAGCATCTTAAATTAATCTCTTGACGCTATGCACGCGTGCATATACAATTTCTTCGTGCTCAACAATATAAAATTTAGCGAACGCGCGGGGAGGCGCTGTATTTCCAGTGCTGCGGCGAACAAAAAGTTGTAAATTGAAAGGACGATGAAATGACTGTAACTATACCAACGCTTAATGAATCCATCGAGCGTATGAAACAAGAAATACTTGAGGATATTAAAGCTGGTCGAGTGCCCGCTGATTGCCCTTCGTTTTCGGCCCTGCATGATTATGTAGACGCCAATGAATATGGCGGGTTCTGTGATGATGCTTTTGTTGACGCGTTGATCGAACATTTTGGTGGTCGCGATACGGACGAAGGCATGCCCGGTGCAATGATCGAATTCTTGAACAACGCTCAAAATGCAATTGACCTCTGGCTCAAGAATAATGGAATAGCTGAGTTCGTCGGCACCATGATGAAAAAAGGAGATGTAGTAAAGTTTAAAGAAGAAAAAGACCCTGGAGATGCGGAATGCAGAATGGTTCTTGAGGAGAATCCGGATGGCGGCAGAGTGTTGGTGAGACACCTTGTTGATATGAAAATACAGCCAACTTCTATTTATCTAACAAAGGATTTGCAATTGTGCTCATTAGACAAGCCGAGTAGTGCATTCTGAAAATTGTATAAACTGCCTACTGTGTATTTTGCAACTCATCATGCTTTATTATCTAAAGGAATAGCTCCACGTTCTTCAAGCATGCCACGGAGTTCCTCTGCATTGATCGGCGGATCTTCTCGATGGACCATTTGGTGACAGTTCGAGCAGAGGGGAATGAGATCATTTACCGGATTGATCACATAACTTCCACCCATATTCGAAACCGGGATTCGGTGGTGTACTTCGATAAACCCCTCCCCAAGCGTCCCATAGAACCGAGCGAAATTGAAACCACACGCTTTACAGGTTGCACCATGGGCGGCAATGGCGGCGGCCCGGTTTGCGGGGCGTCGCTCATACCGATTTACCGCAATACGCGTCAGCGCGCCTTCTGGCAATCCATGGCCTAAAGAACAAATCTCAACCTCGTTTTCTTCAGTGGGTAGCAGTGATAGAAGCAGGGCGAGACAGGCCCCACCAACTTCCTCAGCGTCGCGCTGCGCGTCAGATTTATCCGTCAGGCGCGAACAGGTCAATTCGAACCGGGTCCATTTTCCTTCCGGGAGCACTGGTAAATCAGCAGTCTTCTCGTCAACACGGGTGACACACTTTGTGCCCAATCCGGCGAATGCGGCAGAGAGCGAAGAGAACTCTTGCCGTCTTTTAGTTTCATCGGCACACAGCGTTTTCATTAAGCCAGAAGCAAACGTGTCGGGAACAAAGGATGCCTCTGCGGATCTCCAACCAAGTGTGATGTTCACGCGGAATCCATTAGGGGCATCTATACCTTCGACTCGCAGAGAGACACACGGGTCGATACCGTCCCCGGTTAACTCGGATGTCAGGCTAAGGCCGAAGCGAGCAGCCAATCGATCAGCGAGGAGAGCGATGTCAATCATTCTGTAGCTTCAGGTGCATCTGGCATATCTTCGACAAGCTGGCGCAACAGCCGGGATACCTCAAAACGCATCTCTTCGAACTTCCGTTTCGTGTCGTCGCTCACGCAACCGAGCTCCGCCGCGCACAAGGCCCAAAGCATAGAATCCAGCCCCTGGATGGTCACACCCGATGCGCTGTTCGGCAGGTAGACCTTGTGGTAATAAGGATGGCTCGTATTAATCTGGACGCCCTGGTTACCCGAAATGTAAGCAGGCTCGAAGAGAAGTCCATTGAGAATTTCAGGAACCGCCTTGACGTGAACCTGCCCAGGGCTTTCTGGCTCGACTAGTTTAATCTTTAATTTCGTTTGCCCGCCCTTGTTCCGGATTGTACCTTCACCGGTTTTGGCGTCATATTCCTCTAGGTTCGCCGTTTTCAGTGCATCAGCTTTCCCGTGGATAGCATTGTTGGAGGCGCTATGCAGAAGTGCACCAGCTCCGGTTGCCATGGCCGTTTGCCCCTTGCGATAGCGCATCTCTGCTTCTCGGCGCGGTCCTGGAAGGAATTTATCGCGCAGCCAGTCATAAATTTCATTAGCGAGGAGGATTCTTGATTTTTTGATGTCGACCTGAAACGCGTCGTCCAGCGTGTGGTTGAAAGACAGCTCGACACGGCAGTTACTAAAGTGCGGCTCCTTTCGATACATATTCATCCAGTCTGGTCCGTGGATTAGTCGGTTCTCGCGATAGACATAGATGCCTTGCATATCATTACTAATGAGCGCTGCGCGCGCCGCCAGCTGGTTAGTAAAATCTTCTTTTCTCGGAAGTACAAAGGCTCTCACGAGAAACTTTGTCGTTGTGCCATCCTCAAGCTCGAGAGCTAGTTCTTTTGTCGCAATAGGCTCTCCGGTCTCGGCGATACAGAACGGATCCCAAGGTAGTACCTTTTCACCCTGCAATCGTAGTTCAAGAGTCCGCTCGCGATCGTCGGCTGCATCAATAAATCGCTGGTAAACCATCGCGAGATGCTGATTCAAACCATCCACATACTTTTTCAGAGCTTTCTTGGCTGGCACGCCTCCCTGAGCCTTGTATTCGCTAAGCAACCGGTCGATTTTCTCCCATAAGACCAATGTTCCAGAACTGCCTTTTGCTGTCTTATCAAGGAGATCGGTCTCGTACTTGGAAGCGGTGACAATCTCGATGCGCCAGCCATGGTCAACGACGGCATCAAGATCCCATGAAGCTTTTAGCGTCTCAGCACCCCCATTGGGACGGGAGACTAGTGAGACCCTGCGGCAAAATGCCGTTGAAGCAGTCTTAAGGCCAAGGCCGAATTTTCCCAGACTGGACGGGTCGTCGCGCTTCTTGGATCCATAGCGCAAGGCGTTGATAAGCCCATCACGGTCCATTCCACGACCGTCGTCCACAACCCCAACGATGACATTCCCCTTCGGATCCATGCCAATCTGCACATCAATGAAATTTGCTCCTGCCGCTATACAGTTATCAACGATATCGGCAACTGCTGTGTCAAATTCGTAACCTGTGTCTCGTAACCCCTCAGCTACTCGTGCAGGATCAGGAAGGCACTCAATGAACCTATCGTCTTCACTCATTATGTTTTCACCCTATAAATCGATTACTTTCCAGCCGCCACGGAGTTTTAGCACTCCATCCCCATCCTCAGCCACCTCATGCAGGCGTTTGAGGTGAATGTGTCGCCGCCCATCATCGTCTAGCAACATTTCTATCCTGTCTCCGGATTTTGCATTTTTCGCACGCAGATACTGCGTCATCCATGTAAGACGAAATTCATTGCGCGTGCCATCAAAAAATTTCCCGTTATAGTAAATAAACTCGAATGGCCATTTGGTAACACCATCTTCCTCAAAGAAATAGAGCGAGATCCTCGGATTCTTTACAGAGGCATCGAGTTCAGGGAAGAATGAAAGGATACGTTGCTGCTTTGGGATAAGGATCCCTGCCTGGTGCCCGCCAGTCTCGCCGGTATCATTGGCACTGAGAGTTTTTGTGATTCTTTTAATAATCTTCATTCAAGTAATTCCTGGTGAGCAAGTGGAGAAATCATCAGGGCGCGAGCGATGTCTGAAGCATCAGAGGTGCCTTTGTGTCCAACGACAGCGCCACTGGCTATCATGCGCTTGAGATCGAGACGGTCGGCCACAACCTCTTCAACGGAGTCGGCGAAGAAAAGATGATGAACAGTAACCGGCAATTTTTGTTTTCTGCGGTGCGCACGGGCTGACGCCTGATCCTCTACCGCCGGGTTCCATTCTGGATTGTAGTGGATGACGTGGTTAGCTGCGGTAATATTGAGTCCAACTCCTGCAGCCTTTGGGTTAAGTGCGAGGAATCCAAAGCCCCTGTGTTCGGAGAACCTGTCGACAAGAGTCTGTCGATCCTCAACTGGGATGCGGCCGTCAATGAACCCTGTCCACGCAGAAGGAAACCGTTTGGGAATGTCTTCCAGCAGAATATCGGCCATTCCAGTGAAACTCGAGAACACCAGAGCCTTCTCCCCACTAGCAAAAATCTCTTCAAGAATTTCGACAAGACGCTGATACTTTGGCATCCCTTTGGCCGGATCCTCCCACGAGAAGCCAAGTAGTCGCGGGTGAGTGCAGAACTGCCGCAGTTTTCCCAAGGCAACAAGTGCCGCGCTCGTGCCATAGGTATCTGCAATCTCCTTACGAATATCTTCATAGAGAGAAGCCATCTGTCTCGTCATGGAAAGTACTTGCGGAATATCGATGCGAGGAGGCAAATCCCTGGCAACGTCCGCCACACGTCTGCGAAGTAGTATAGGTGCTACGACTGGTGCCAGCCGCGATGCGTCCTCATGACTGTCGTCGTAGGCCGCTTCGAAATCTTTCCGTGATCCGAGGAGGCCGGGCAGCGCGAAATCAGCTAACGACCAGAGGTCGGTCAGCTTGTTTTCAACCGGGGTTCCGGTGACGGCCAGCGACACACGCCTCGGCAGTCCCTTGACTGCTGCAGTTCGCTGGGCATCGGGGTTTTTGATGTTCTGCGCCTCATCCAGGGCGAGGACGTTCCACTCGGACGACGAGAGCAACGGTTCATCGCGGACCGCTGTCTCGTATGAGACAACGACTACATCGTAATTGGCAAAAACTGCTGGATTGCCTGCCCGCGTCGGGCCAGAGTGGACCAGCGTTGACAGGTGTGGCGCAAAGGCTGCAATTTCCCTGCGCCAGTTCTCAAGCAGCGTTGCTGGGCATACAATTAAACTGGGGCCTCGTGCTGCAGCCTTCTCAATAGACAGCAGTGCGATGATTTGTAAGGTCTTGCCAAGGCCCATCTCGTCCGCCAGCACGCAACCAATGGATTCACGCGCGACAGCGGCGAGGTAAGACACACCGATTTCTTGATAATCAAAAAGCTCCGTACCTGGCCGCAACCCGAGATCGCCAAGCTTGGGCAAGTTCGAACCAGGAGCGTCCGTGTCGGCAGTCAGGTCTGTGAATGGGATGAGAAGCCTGTCCTTGCCGCGCAGCCAGATCAGTTGCCCAATATTGATCCGCCCCGTGACAGGGATGCCTTTTCCGGCAAGCGCTTCCGTAGTTTCTGAGATAACATCCGCGTCAATGAGAAACCAGCATCCGTCAAGTACGATTTGTGCCGGAACTGGAGAAGGAAGGTCTATAATTTTCCCACCCAAGTCGCCAGCGATGGACAATGACAACCCCTCGCTGGAGTGGCCCCGCGCAACCACAGCCAAATCCATAGGGAAGCGTGAAAAATCTAATATGGGAAGATCGTCAGAAGGGCGCACGAAGGTTAAGCCAAAGCCTTCCACCCTGCCTTCAAATTCAGCTTCCCAAATCGCGAGTGCACTTGGTTCGACAAGCACTGAACCAGTATCGAGGACAACTGCGTCGCCGGAGGCATTTAAGATCCAACGCGCATGTTGGCAATTCTCTGATATCAACAATTTCCCCCAGTGATAGAAATTTGGCTACCCGCAGTGCCACTACCCAGCCAGATCCAACGTTTTTGCCAGCAGTGTGCGTGCATAGCTTGCAACAACGTAGCGTGAAGATGTTATAACATTTTTAATTTCTGCTATGCACAAATTAACATAGCATCCTTTTGTTTTTGAGCATAAATCGCAGGCCTGCGGTGATGATACGCTTTGACGAAGCTGTGAGAAATAAGCAAAACAGGGGTGAACGAGTGATATAATGTCACTCGTTCAACCCCGTGTGACGCACACTATGCGAGTGCAAGACAACGAGTTTTCTTTGCTTAAACAAGTTCTCGAAATCTACGATCAAAAGTTTGTCGCAGAATTTCTCAATGAGGTCTCGCCAAAAGACTGGTGCCGAGAAACGATTAACAGGTGGCTTAACGGAAAGGCTTCGCCCCGTCTCAGCCATACAGAATTCTGCGCACTGCAAAAACTGCTTCCTCAGGCCCCTGCGAAAAACAAAAAATATGATTTCGATTTTATCGACCTGTTCGCTGGGATCGGTGGAATTCGGCGTGGTTTTGAAGAGGCAGGCGGGCGATGTGTGTTTACCAGCGAGTGGAATAAATTCGCTGTCAGGACTTACAAGGCAAATTATTACTCAGATCCTGACAGCCACAGCTTTAACGATGACATCCGGAAAATCACGCTGAGTGATCAGAAAAACATTTCAAAGACTCATATCGACCAACATATTGAACAGATGATTCCTAGGCATGATGTTCTTCTCGCTGGTTTTCCTTGTCAGCCGTTCTCGATTGCCGGCGTATCGAAGAAAAATTCGCTGGGTGTGAAGCACGGATTTGAATGTAAAACACAAGGCACATTATTCTTTGATGTCGCGCGCATCATTGCTGTCAAGCGCCCTGCCGCGTTCGTGCTGGAAAATGTTAAAAACCTGAAGAGTCACGACAAAGGGCGCACATTCAAAGTGATTGTTGAGGCCCTTGACGAACTGGGGTACTGGATATCAGACATTGACCATTCGGGTGCGCATGATCCAAAGATTATTGACGGTATACATTTTGTGCCTCAGCACAGAGAACGTATCGTACTTGTTGGATTTCGTAAAGATCTTGGGGTGCATGAAGGGTTTTCCCTGCGAGACATCTCAAAACTATTTCCAAAACGCAAATCGGTGCTAAACGACATTCTTGAAGATAAGGTCGATGAAAAATACATCCTTACTCCAAAACTTTGGGAATACCTTTTCAATTACGCCATCAAGCATAAAGCGAAGGGCAACGGCTTCGGTTATGGGCTGGTAAAGGGTGCCGACACGACCCGCACATTGTCTGCACGTTATTACAAGGACGGTTCTGAGATACTTATCGACCGTGGCTTCAATCCTGACAAACCACCTTTCGGCAAAACTAATCTGAAAAACCGCCCACGCCGCCTTACGCCGCTAGAGTGTGCTCGCCTGATGGGCTACAACAACTTCGGTCAGTCTGATTTCCGTATTCCGGTGTCAGACACGCAGGCATACAAACAATTTGGAAACTCTGTGGTTGTCCCTGTATTCACGGCTGTTGCGAAACTCATGAAACCAAAAATAATAGAGGCAAAAAAACGTGCGACGATAAAATTTCAGAAGGCAGCATAATTCTCCGTGGATGTACACATCCCTTCAGTCCGCTCAAAGAATATGCGGGCAATACGAAGCAAAGACACCCAGCCCGAGAGGAGCTTGCGAAAAATTTTGCATGCGAATGGATTCCGGTTTCGATTGTGCGTAAAAAAACTACCAGGAACACCGGACATCGTGCTTCCAAAATATCACGCCGTAATTTTTGTCCATGGATGCTTCTGGCATGGTCATCACTGCCACCTGTTCAGATGGCCCAGCACTCGTCCGGAATTCTGGCGGGAGAAAATCGGACGAAACCGCGCAAATGATCATAAGGCTGCAGAAGCTCTGCTTGCCAGTGGTTGGAGGGTTGGCATCGTCTGGGAATGTGCCATGCGTGGCGCGGGTAAAAACATTGATGATGTTGCACGAAGCCTAGCCTGCTGGCTTCATAGCAATGCGCCATTCATTGAGGAGCGAGGATGAAACGTGAAGTATCGCCATGTTTGCCAGAAGTGCTGACCAAACTCGACATCCATCGCCTCGACCACCAACACGAGATCGATATCCTTGGTTGCCCGGAAATCCAGCCCAGCTTCTTCCATCGCCAGGGTGGCGGCCACACCGCCAATCAGCACATACCGGTCAGCGTAGTGTTCGAAGTGATGACGGAAAACATCCAGCCCTTTGATCACGACAAGCCTTTCTCGAATTCACTCAGCGCTTGCTGCACACGCTCATCGCGCTCGTTGCGCAAACTCAATATCAGCGACAACGGATCGACTGATCCGGCAACGGGACAGATGTCCGGGTCATAACGCCAAATCTGCCAGAGACAAGCACTGGGTTCGGGCGACGGCAAAGCGCGCATTCCCAGTTGCTGAGCACGCTTCCATTGCTCTGCGCTGATTGCATAGACCGGGTGCGGTGGCTCCGCAAGCAAAGTCACACTGGCAAGTGCGCTTTCGCCAGCCAGACGAGCTTGTTTCTGCACTGTTGGATCAGGCATAGCCCACACACTTTTTTTCACCGGGTCTCGCAGCAGCAGCAACGCCTTGCGCCAAACCGCCTGTGAATTATCTTCAAAACGCAGCCAACGCTCGCGCCCCACACCCACTACCGAGGCAAGTCCGGCATTTTCCAGTTCCTTCACCGCACGCGACAACGTCATGCTGGTGTAGCCCAACCCAGCACCCAACTCAGCCGGATGCACCTCGGCTTTCCACGGATTCAGTAACGCGCTGATCAGCAAGGCTTGCGTTGCAGGGCTTAATCCCTTGTCAGGTGTTTCGCGGCGTTGACGAAAATACTCGCGCAGATCGATGCCCAGATCGGGCAGATAGAGCTGGTTGCCGGGCACAATGAAAGGCACGCGCTGCCCGACCAGTCGCTTGCGGTCGTAGGAACTCAAAGCCGCTGCCACATAAATGCCCACCGCTCCGCTTGCCTGCGCCAGCGTATCCAGATGCTTGCGCACTTTGCTCGCGCTGGTTGCTTTATCCCGTTCCAGCATCAACACATACGGCGCACCGATAAGCTCAATGCTGGCGAACTCATAAGTGTCGTGCAGAAAATACGGCAAAGCAGAGCCCCCAGCCCAAGGCTTGACGATGGCCGCCAGTCCCAGCACATCCTGAAGGTAGCGTTCAATGTCTTCGTGGCGCATGACCAAATGAGTTGTAACGTTGTATTGGCACGTTAACATGATAAATGTTATTGTGCAAATTGCATGTTACAAACAAGGCGCATCCTCAAAGTTGTCGTGGCATGGACACGCGCATGATTCACAGAATTTCTCCAGCCAGCGATTTGTCTATATAGCGTGGGTGGTCAGGCCGTGAAAACGGGGGGCAGAGAGCAAGCAGACAACCCCTTTAGGAACCTTGCGTGACACCTCCGACAGCGATCCATGGGCTGACACTACTCGCCCAGGCAAGCCATAAAGACCGCGACCGACACGCTCCAACTGTCCGCGACGGACAGCGCGCGTCAGCGAAACACGCGGAATACCCAGCGGAGCCAGGTCACACGGACGTATCAGCCCTTTGTTTCGAGCCAGATCAAACAGATTTTCGGCAAGCTTATTCATGGTCGCCATGATGTTCCATAACATCGGCAATTGACAATATATGTCGATGTTTCGGAACTTTTGCCAGATCAGTGACCGTGGCAACACCTTATTTGGCTATAAATTGGTAAAAGATGTTCGGCTCGGTCACGAGACAATCCTCGTTACTTGCAAATAAGTAACTGGGTTAATCTCAAGAGGCATTATATGCAAGCATCATGGATTGCACCCAACCAAACCGAATAGCTCGGAATCTCATAACGTATTTTTTTCGGGTAACAATTTGAGCAAACTGCCGATGACATAATCGCCCGCAGCAATCGGATCATAGGCAATACCCGTTCGCAATAGCGCATTCATGTCGGTTAAAAATCCACGATCATTCAAATGGCTTTGTAGCAGCCCGATGAATTCATCTCGCGTGGCGACGGTACCCTCTTGTTGCAGGTAGTATAGGAACAACTCAATAATCTCCACCGGATTAACCGGTGTCCCAGCTTCGGTCAATGCCCAGTAGAGATCGAACAAATCCCGGCCTCGCCTGCGTTGAAAAAGAGCGCGCATCTTGGTGCCCAACATCTCGTGTATTTCAAAACCGTTGACCGTGGTGGCGACCATTTCATCGCGAAAAAGATAACTGAACGGCAGCAAAGAAATCGGGCGATAAGATTTTCTTTCAGTCACATTCGCCTCGATGACAATCTCCAGCGGCGTGCCTCTCGGATCGGCCACCGAAGGCACACGGTAAATCACCCGCAGCACCTTGGACGGCTTGACCGCATTTCTCACCGCCAGCTTCACCGCTTGCCATGCCGAACTGGTGGGACGCCCAAGTACACCGAGCAAAACGCGGTTGATCGCTTTTCGAACATGTTCATCCGGGCGGTCACCGATGACAACAAGGTCTATGTCTTCGCTATACCTTGATGCCGGAGCAAGATGAACCTTGTGGAGTAACGTCCCGCCGCGCATGGCAATTTGTGTTTTCAAAAACGCATCATCAAACAATGCCGTCATGGCACGGCACAGCAATAAATCCTGCTCAACCTGCCTTAGATTAGGCCACGGCACTTGCTGTTGATGCGCAAGAATATCGCGCTGGGTAAGCGGGGTCATCGCAAACTTCCCGTGTTATGAATAATTCCCCAGTCACGACTAATCGGATAATCCGTAGCGGCGCTTTTGACGTGGGTTGAAAGCGGCACAAGCTGCAAGGACTGCGGCAACCACGCCTTAACAATGGTTGCGAAACTATTGGCTCCAAGTTCTTGCAGAATAAAACCCAGTCTTTGAGCGGTGGCAGTTTCACCTTCAGCCACCAGCATTTGCTTGAGTAATTTTGCTTTGATCAGTGGCAACAACGGGGCTATGGTCTCAACGGCGCGTTCGATACCGCCGAGACTGGGCGCATAGCGAATGAGATCAAACACCGTCGTTTCGGGGGTGCTTACCGTAAGTGGTGCATGGGCGTTAGCAAGCGGCTGGGTCAGGCTTCTTGCCATGCCCGACTTCACAAGAAAACGCACTCGGATGCGGCCAATCACCATCTCGCGACGCGGCAGACGGGTGACAATTTGCGTCTCCTGTATAGCCTGCGGGCTTGCGCCATAAATGTCGGCTGCCGATTGCAAAGCAAGGTAATAAGGTTGCCCCAGCCACTTGAAATAGTCATCCAGCCAATCCGTCACCGGCGGCGCACCCACAGCACGATGCTCTGGTTGAACAATCAAAAAATATTGTTGCCGTGGCGAAACACGAACCGCCCTTCCCTTCAGGCGCAACAACTGATTTTTCGCGGCAATCACCGATAGCCCGGTTTTATCCGTCAGCTCTTCCAGTGAAAAACTGGCGAACCCCGTTGCCAACTTGGCATCAATGAAGCGGCTCGCCGCCCCGATTGAAGAAGAATTTAATTCGTTATCCATTTGCGTAATGTAGCACGTCTCGCTTCAATAGGTAAACGAAATAATACAGGTACTGGTGCACTTGCCCGGCAAGAATCACTGGTCGCATGAATTAAGTGCCCCCCGGCAGAGCCGGGGGTTTATTTCTGTTAGCTCCTCAAAGGGGCAAGAACATGAAGCGCCTGAAGGCGCTCACCTCACAAAACATCTTGTTGCTCTCGAATGGTTTAAAAACTTGATCATACGGTCTACGTCGGCTCATCCCAGTCTGGAGCCGGGTCATGAGTAGCTAATTCGAGGAGAAGTTCTCCGCCGCGTTCCTCGTCGAACAGTTCTTGAATAAGATGGTAGGTTCTGTTCGCGACATCAATCATGAGCGCTTTCATTTCCACATCGTTGAATCGAGAGAGCTCGCTCCATGGTATCTCGCCGAATGGTGTGCGGACAACCACATCTGTGTAGTCTCCGCATTTTGAATCGGGAACTGTTCCAGCGTGAAAGTCTTCCAGAATGGAATTCCGAAAACACTTCAGAACGATATGTTTTGCCAGTCGCTGCTGCAATACGGGGTCGGCAATAAAAGCCTTGAGGGCGGCATCTGTATTTGTCATTGTGCGTTGTCCTCCGGCTAGTTTTTCGTTTCAGTGAACCTGTGTTATCTCAGGCAGTAAATGGCATTCTCACGAAAGCTCGAATCTGGCCATACCCAATACCTCAGTCGCTACGCACAACCTGTGGTCGAGACTGGCGATTCTGGCGCCCAAGCGGCGAGCGACTGCCAGATGCAGTGCGTCCCCAGCCCGCAGGGCGGCGGGCGATTCGATGAGTACCGCTGCGGTACGAAAATCCGCCGGATCAATTTCTACCGTGACAAGGTGCATGGAGGCAAACCGCTGAAAATTGGCGATGGCCTGCTGGCGGGTCTCGGCATCCATGGCACCCGTCCGCTGTTTGATGCCGCCGATGCTGGCCATCTCGGTTAAAGTCCAGGCCGAAATCATCAGCTTCGCTTTACGCTGGCTTTCGAGTCGAGCCACAAGTTGGGCCGCGCCGGGTTCTCGAAAAAAAATCGCCCCCAACACCGAAGTATCGAGGTAAATCACAGCAGATCCTGTTCGCGCATTTCGGCAACGGTCAGACCCGATGTCGGCGGTGCAGACACCCAATTGCGCAAGTCAGACCAGCCAAAGCCCCCGGGTCGCGGCTCGGGAACGAGACGCGCCACTGGCTTTCCCCGGCGGGTGATGACCACGCCCTGGCCTGCCTCAACTTCGGCGAGCAACGCGGATAGATGCGACTTGGCATCAGCTACTGTGGCAGTTTTCATCGTTCAGGAACCTATAGATGGTCAACTCAAGTGCTATTTTTCATCAAGTTGGTCATTTTGTAAAGAGATGTCGCGCCTAATGACCATTTTTTACGCCCACTCTTGCCCTTACTCAAGGGTAAGAGTGGGTGGTAACGAAGGCAAGCAGCGTGTCAAATAAGAACCCAGACAGAAAGAGTGCCAAGTTGAACAGCATCAGACTGACTGCCTGATTGCGGCCTGCTGCACCAGGTCGATTATTCACTTCAGCATCCTCAAACATTCCATCAACGACCAGCCATACATCACGAATGCCAACAGATACTCGCGCAGATCACCCGTGCA
>Ga0209000_1001413_pt1 | contig 15367 bp, 21 predicted proteins | sample RifGroD2_FD_183998 | JGI IMG/M metagenome (GOLD analysis project Ga0209000, IMG submission 183998) | Groundwater microbial communities from Rifle, Colorado, USA - Groundwater D2 (SPAdes) (version 2) | ecosystem: Environmental > Aquatic > Deep subsurface > Groundwater | place: Rifle, Colorado...
TTCACGCAAATTAGAACTATTAAAGTTATAATCATTGACTTTTTTATCAATTAATTTTTGATATGTTTTATCTTCAAAAGGATATTTCCCAGAAATAATCATATCATTAATAGAGATATTCTTTTCCCCTGTATATTTAGACAGAAACACTTTGTTCTTTTGGGAATATCCCTTTAACTTGATTGAATAAGATGTTTTGACGAGTCTAATCTCATCACGTTCATTTTTAGATTGTTTTGCTAATGTTCTTTTAAGATAAGATAATACTTTTTTCTCAGTGATTTTTACCTTAGACCATTCCTCATATTTCATACCCTCTGGCATTTTCTGAGTATTAAATTTATCAATATAACTTAAACATTTCCCATAATAAGAACTAATTACAGGATGTTGTTTAATTGCAAACAGCATCTTTTTTACTTTATATTGAAATTCTGCATTCTCTTGAGTATCACTATTATGTACATTTTCAAAGAATAGTTTACCTTTTAGTGATTCTTTTTTGGTTATGTAGGGTAATAAATATTGATTATATATCATTTCAGAATATTCATCAGTTATAGAAATATTAGGAATTTTATTAGTGGTGTATGGCATAGCTAATAAATGTTCTGATTGTTTTTGAAAAAACATTATTTTTGTTGCAAAGTTTTCAACTCCCACTGATTTAAAAGCATTTGTAGGAAGATCAAATTGACATATGAAATTAAAACTTTTGTCAATCATTTTAATCATTCCCGAATCTGTGAAGGTGTCTGCTAGAAATGAGTTAGGAACAATTAATATCATGAATCCGGCAGGTTTAAGAAGTTCTGAAGCTTTCATACAATAATAAAGTTGTGATAAATATTCGTCTTTACCTACTTTTAATTTAAGGCCAAAAGGAGGATTTCCAAGGACTAAATCGAATCTAACGTCTGGTGTATAATTTCTGATATCATCATTAGAAATATTTGCTTTTGGATAAAGATATTTTGATATTTTGTAACTAGATATATTCAATTCGTTGCCATAAATATTATGTTCGACTGGAAGATAATTAAAGAATGAACCTGCTCCACAAGTCATGTCGCAAATTAAATCTTGGTTACTTGGTTTAATACAATCAACCATAAATTTTGATATTGTAGCAGGAGTATAAAAAGCACCTAATTCTAGTTCTTTTTTTGCTTCAGAGAATGAATGATAATTATCAAACTCTTTAAATTCTAAACCATGAAGCCCACCCTCTCCAGAATAGCAAGAAAATATATCTTGTTGAGTTAATACGTTTAAATTGTTTTCAACAACATATAAACATTTAGAATTTATTTCCTTGCGTCTTTCTTGAGGTATTACAACATTTGTTATAGCGTATTTCATTCTCTTCAACTCCTTAATTCAATTAACAACTTTTCTTAAATGCTTCTCTTTGCTCCTCAGTCATTTCAATATATCCTAAATATCTTTTTGCAAAATCAAGAGCATAAGAAGCACTAATAAACTTAATATTCGTATTGCCATTGTCATAACTTATATAATCATCGACTTTGTTGTGAGTGTAGCAATCAATTAACTGTGTTTCGTTGTTGTCATAGAAATATAATGCTGGCATAATATCACTTATACCAGTTCTGAATTTGATTGTTTTTCCTTTTATTTCATAATTCCAATACTTACGATACTCATACCAATGTAATGGCATTCTTGCTTTCTTTTTAATCTCGTCAATAGCTTTCTCTAAGAAACTATGTCCATTCATTTGAACGAATATCTCGTCCAAAATAATGTTATAATCAATATGTACATACTCAAGTAAATTTATATTGAGCGTCTTATCTCTGTTCTCTTGTTTGCCATAGGGAAGTTCAATATCTTTGTATCTTTCATAAATTTTACTGTGATCAATAGTAACATTATATTTTTTGCTAAAATAATAACAAATCTTACTGATAAAATTTTCCTTTACGTGAAAAATGCCATTTTTAACACCGTCAATACTAAGATCGTTCCTTCCACCACCATATTTTGAAATACATAAATCATAACTGTTTTTTACTAACAGGATTTGTTCATTATATAAAGATATTAAACTTTCTAAGGTATTCCTATAGCATACTAGTGTTTCATCATAAATTTTATTGAAAATTTCACAGAATTTTTTATCCTCCTCATCAATCCTGTTTACATTTTCAATTTTGATTTCATCGAATTTACTCAATAAATTTAACATACAAAAATCACTCCAATTTTTTAATTTTGTTATACTACTTAGCTGCAATATCTCCTATGTATCCGCAATAGTCTTTTGCAAACTTCCGCATATATTCTGTGTTGATGAATTCTAAATCAATTTTTCCATTCTTATAAATTTTCAAAGTTTTAATAATGTCATTATTGAAAATATCATGAGTTCTAAATACATCATCGTTGTTCTTTCTGGTTATGACCTCATACAATTCATTAAAGAAATTTTCACTTGATTTATATAAAAAATGCGACATCGCTTTGAATAATTTATAGAATTTTTCATCGCTCCCATAACTTACGGAATATGATTTATATTTTAAGTCGAATGAATCAATATAAAAGAAATCATCAATTGATATTTTTAAATTCTTAATCTTGATTTTGTCATGTCTTAAAGTGTCTTTAAATTCGTCTTTAATTTCTTTTTCGGCCTTATCTGCAAAGTTATAACCTCCTAGCTGTTCTATGATTTCATTAACAATTGTATCATGATTGATATTAGTATCATATTTCTTTTGAACCGATTTACTGTCAAGAGTTACTTTATATTTATTTTTAAAGTAGCTCATAACCTTTGAGATAAAATCATCTTTTTTACAATCTCTGGTTTTATTCATCTCATTGATTAAAGACTCACTGTTATAGAATGTATTTGATAATGAATTTACTTTTAAATATCCCAAATAATCATTTGAGAATTTTATAAACTCATTATAGTTTCTTTCTTGATCCTCGCAAAATGTTTGATCGTCTAAAGAAATACGAGAACTATTTTTCACCTCTATGTCATCAAATTTGTTGAGTATATCATCAAAGTTTTCCATTGTTTTAATTTCCTCCTCTTGCTCAATCTCTTCAACTTCTGGCAATGGTTCTGAGACTTCTGTTATAAAGGTATCACTATTTATAAAGGCTTGGAGTTCTTCAGTGATATTGATCCCCTTGATACTCTTGGATATCAATTCTCCTGCTTTTTCTTTGCTGATTACTAAGTCAGTGGTCTTAATCTTAGTTCCAATATATAAGGCGTATAATTGACGCTTAGAGGCTTGAATAAATTCGGTTGACAATTCTTCATTAATTGGTATTGGATTGCTTATATTAGCATTCAGGACTTCCTCTTGAAGTTCTTCATGGTCTAGTGTTATTGAATTTTCAGTCTTTTCATCTTCAGTTTTGGTTTCCTTTTGTATTGGTTTTGTGACTTTATCCTTTGCAATTTTTACACATTTTTGTACTTGATAAGGTGTTTTTACTTCCTCAAGTTCGACAATAGCAATAAATTTTTTACCTATCCAAGTATTAAGCTTTTCAAGTTCACAATCGAAATTATTGCTTGCGGTTGCTCTTCCAGTTAACACCTTGTTAAGTTTGCGGTTCATTCTCGATGCTGTAATATACCACTTATTGTTATATTGATTCTCGCGAATTGTGGTAATTACATAAATATCTCCTGAATTACAATGGGTAAAACTTGCCTTTAATTTGAAATGCATTCCAACAATCAAAGTTTCTGGTGTTTCAATCTCGTTGGCCTTAATTTCGCTTTTATATTCAGTTACAGTGATATTTTCATATCCTGCATTCTTTTCTGCTTCTAATCCTTCTTGCTCAGTTTCTTCTGTTCCGTCTCCCATATTAGCCACACCCGATGCAACATTATTTATTTTTGCAACGAATGATAAGAATTTATTAATAGCCTTTTGTTCTTTTTCGTCTGGTGTCCATTCTCTACTTCTCCATGTTTTTTGTAAACCTGTTGAACAATCGTAGTCATAGGGAAGGTCTGAAAATTGGAAAGCTCCTTTTCCTTTAGCTAAAATTACACCATCTTTTTCGACATGCCAATTACAAGCAGGAGGATTTACTTGGAATGTAGGATAAGTATATTTTAAAACCCTTGTAGCTTCGCGGTCTTGGTCTTTAACATCTTGATTGTTATGAAGTTTTTCAATGAATTTTAATGCAGTATCTTTTTCTTCTGGACTCGATGCCGAATCATTAGCAAGTGCTTGGAGTTTTTGAATTTTAGAGTGGTCTGCAACGTTTACATAATCTTTTGTATACGCATAGACTTCTTTTCCTGAATTTTTAGCATGATATTCTTTAATATCTACACAGAGAACAAAGCCGTTTTTGGTGGCAATACCTTCCCATGATGCAGGGTGATAATAATCAGATTGGGAATCGGATTGATCCGCACTATAACCGAAAATTTCCCAACCCTTTCCTTCTAATGCATAGGATATATTAACCATTGATTCTCTTTGATCTCCATAATACATATGTAACACGCTCCTTAAATTTAATAGAGTCTTAAATACTCTCCATGTCGTGATATTTTATATTAATATTATATCACGACATAGAGAACAATTAAAGCACTTTTAATCAAATTTATAAATACTTCTGTCATCCCTTTGAGTCATTACAAAAATTAGTTTTGGTCTTTTGCCATGCTCCGCTATAATTCTGTTTTCTATGTCCCTAATTTGAAGCATTGAATTTGGTCTGTTCTCATCATCAATTAGTACCACAATTTCTTCAAGGATTTCACCATCTAGATCAAATTTAACTGTTTGAGTTTTTGCCATTTATTGCACTCTCCTTTAGTTTAGCATCTTAGCAGGACTTGTGACCTGCTCTGTGCATTAATTAGAGCGTTTTGTTATACGCTCTAACCACTCTGCAAGGGTTATTTCTGTGATTGCAATATAGAAATAGCTAAACGCAATTGTTCAATTTTCTCCGTATGTTTAGATTTTTCTCCATTTTCTAGTTGTTCCAATTTTTCTTTTAAGACATAAATTGCATAATCCATAATTAACACCCTCCCTTAAAAGTTTGGTTTTATTTGGTGTTATATCTCTTTTCGTATTTCGTCCCTTTCCAATCGATTCCACAAAGATAATGGCTCATTTGCTCAAGTTTGTTATCATCTTTGATCCAATTAATTGTATGTTCAACATTAACTGTCTTTCTCATTTTCTCCCATTCTTCACTAGATATATTTTTAGATTTTTCAGTTTCCCAATCTATAAAACCATAACCACCATGATCTGTAGCCTCTCCACCTGTCATCATTCTAATTTGTTCCCCTGTAGTAAAGACAATGCTATCAATTTTTATCATATCATTTACTTCTGTATCTTGCATACTTTGAGAATACATCATATAACATTCTTCTCCGTCCTCATCACATTCCTTACTTGCTCCGACAACATAAGAACTCCCACAATGATTGCAAACTACTAGAACCTCTTTTTCATTTTTAATAGCACTATTAATTTTTTCTTGATCAATGAAATGTACTCTTCCACAACTACAGAATCTAACATCATACTTTTTCATATTAATACACTCTCCTCTTAATTTTGATAGTCTCGAATCAAGGCGAAGTCCTGTTATAATTGTTATGTCACTTCGCCCTATTTCCATACAATCAAAATTAGAATTTATCGACTCCGTTTATTGGCCTGACAAATAATTTGTGCTTCCCTGATAATCAATTCATCACTTCTAGAAGTGAACCACTCTCTTGAACCGTCTTCATTTAAAAGAAAATAACCCTTTGCACAATCATTTATGGCGTTAACTTCATAACCTTTATTTCTTCCAACTTCAGCTAAAGGGAATTCGCCTTTTGACGTTTCTACTGTGAATCTTTGCATTCTAAAAACTCCTTTCATACGTTAAAATTCGTGTTTGGTGGGTAAAATTAAAAATCATCTACCTCAATACAATAACCTATTTTTCTATTTACCTCCTTTAGTTTATACACTCTCGACAACGTTTCAACCTGTTTTGTTATGGCTGAAACGCTCTGAGAACATACACGCTAAACTTCTAATATTTCTTTCAATTTATTTAACGATTCTTTTTCCTTTTCTCCTGCTTCATCCAAAGGTTTTAATTGATCGTTCGCCCAATTGACTAGTTTTAAAAGTATTTTCCTTTCTTGCTCAGTGACATAAATAGCTTTATAATTTGCCATTGTTTTGCTCCTTTCTTTATGACATAAAAACATGATTTCGAATGATTAATAATTTTCTTCAAGTTCTTTCTTTTGCTCATAAGTCAAACTAGTATATAAATTCAATAAAGATTTAAGCTGCTTGACCGACAAATTTGCATTTTTTAACGTGTCAATGATTATTTGCTTTCCTTCTTCTTTCTTTTCCACCTTGTATTGCTCACGTTTTCTTTTGCTTTCAATTGCATCATTGTAAATTGTTTCAAGTGATATATCTAATAAGTCAGTGCTTTCTGTGAATATTTCAACGACTGTTAATTGATCCGTGCGGTTCCAGCCAATCATTCCAGACTTTTTGCGCTTAGTCTTGAATAAGAGATTAGTATCATACATTTCAATATCATACTTTTGAGAATAAAAACTGAATTGGTTATCGGCCAACTTATTGATAATTTTACAAGTGTCGCTAACATCAATAACTTTTCTACCATTTTCATAATCGTATTTGTTATAACCAGTGTTGATAACTTCCTTTTCAAATGTGGCTTTGAGTTCAACATTGACCTTTACAATTAATTCTCTGACTGTTAATTCTTTACTCATAATATGTAAAACCTCTTTCTTTTCCTCGATTTTAACTTAATCCCTTGATAAGATCATATCACACTTTTACACAGAATAGAAGAGTTTAGGAAAAATTATTTTAACATTCACCCTTATGGCTTTTTAGAGTTTTTACTCTCCAATGTACACCAGTTTTAGTGGCGTACACTAGACAATAAATAATTTAAAATGTCTTTTTTAATGGGGTAATTATTCAGCTTTGAATTGTTCGATTAATTCTTCTCTGCATTTTTTACAGAGAGTAACTACAACAGACTGACCTAATTTAATGTCTTTTAAGTCATTGGTGGTGTTATTACAAGCTAAGCAACCTGACAGTTTAGGAGAATTTTTAATCGTAATCATAATTACAACCTCTTTCATTCTTTTAATTTTTGCACAAGGTCTAAACTCAAATTGCTATAAGTTCACACCTTATGGAAAATTTAATCCCTTCAGCCCTAAGTATAGACAATTTAACATTAAATTACAAGCAACCTGCATTTTAATTTTGTTATGCAAGTTTAAATGAATTGTTATGATTAAATTGCAATAATGATAAACTGAAGGGATTTAGTAGAATGTTTTGGTTTGTTCTCTCTTTTTCGCTTTTCTTGTTCTTGTGTTTACCCTCTATGGGTAATTGTTATAAATGTTATAGAACGTTTCCGCATAGTTTCTGGCGAAGGAATATAGCTTTTGCTTCTTCCTCATCAATTTTACCTGCTATATATTCTTTTTTAGTTTCCAGTAGGTATTGAGTATTGGCTGAAAGTGAGTAACCTCCTTGATAATTTTTCTGTTTTGCTTTTGATAATGTTTTTCTGTGATTTTGCATATCAGTATAAGCAAGTTTACTTATGACCTTATCACAAGATTCAAGAAATAAATAATTAATGTTATTTTCCATTTTAATTTCCTCCTCTTATTTAAGAGGGCAAAAACTAGAACAAGTTTAAGCAAATAAAAGAGAGTTTTTAAGCCTTTCCCTATTACTTCCTTGGCAACCTTAGTGCCAGTATTTCCATATTGTTTAATTGCCATCAGACGCAAGCGAACTTATAGACATATAAACAACTTTTGTATAACTTCAGGAAAGGCCTATTCATTTTTCAAAGAGCTTTTAGGCTGTTTTACCAGTCACCTCGATTTTTTCAGGTCAAATCGGAAAACCTTTATTTATGTATTTTGGTTACTGCTAACTACTTCCTAGCAGGTTTTTCTTGCGTGCTTCCTTATGTACCTTATTTTAAACTATTTTGAGCAAATTGCAATAGCATCTTGAGGAATTTTAAAAATAAATTTTATATCTGTATTTATGGAGCAATTATATAGGTTTTCAGCCACAATTAACCCTATTTTTATTCTGAGACGTTTAAATCGATGCTATGTAAGATTATAAAGGGCAATACAATCTGAGGGCAGGAAAGGCCGTTTCTGTGCGTGTGTTTTTAGTTTGTGAGGATTGAAAATGGAAAATGAGTTGAACTGGCTGAACTGAGTATAGAAAAAGACTAGAATTTTATTTCTAGTCTTTTGAGGGCTACCCTGCATTATTTTTAGATAGCATTTCTTTTTCATAGTCTTTTATTAATTTATCCCTGTGCTTATACCATACAATCTCCTTTTTTAATTTATCTTTTAGCTCCTTTGCTTTCTTAGCATCAGACAATAATCCTCTATGATGCTGTGATATTAAATTTTCACAAAGGCCAAAAGCATATGTTCCATTTATTACTGAGACTTTTCCTTTTCTCCTGGTGGCCTCTCCATTTATTTCCCGATTATATTCTGCTGCTTCACTCCTTTTAGTTTTTGATTTCGCGGTTAGCTCTTTAATCATAAATTTGATAAATTCTATATATTCTTTTTCTGTCGATGGTTCAACATTACCTATGTCCTGTCTATCTTCTGTAAGATCCCGATAATATTTAGTATCACAGATAATAATTTCAACGTTTTTATTGTCCCAAATATTTTCTACTTTACCAACGCCGATATTTTGGATTTTTACGAAATCATACTTTTTCATTGTGGTTAACCTCCAATAAATTTATTTCTTATTGATATAATAACATAGGATAAATACAAACGTCAAATAGTAATTATATTATGATATAAGAAGCAGAAAGGCACTTTTAAGGCACTGGAATATGTTTAAGGTAAAACTATAGCAAGACAAAGAAGCGTTTAAGCTTCTTTACTTTAAAGCATTTTCCATAGGATATCTATCCCAAAACCTACCATCTTTTAAATTAAATTGTCCCGTTACATAATCAATTTTAATAAGTTTATGTTTTTTATAGACTGATAAGATTTTTTCTGCTTCATTTTGAGAAAAATTAAATTGCTCCATAACTGAATTAATAAAATTATTTTCCGCATTGATTGACCTTTGAGCAATATTTTTACATGCTTGCATTCTCAAATCCTCCTTAGAATTTATTTAACTACCTATAATTATAATCATATTGAGCGCAATTACAATAGCAAAACATAAATATTATTTTAGCATTGTTTATGGCCTTATTAATGCTTTAGTGGTGTATTTGTATTAGATAGGATTTGTGAGGGATTAGATGGCATCGTGGAAGGTCTGGAAGGATTATATAGAGATAAGATAAGGAGTAGAGACAAAAGAAAAGAGAAGCTTTTAGTTTACTTCTCTTAAATCACTTATGAAATAATTGCGACTCTCTCATTGTCTGATTTTCTGCTTATCCAAATATGATTACCACCTTTGCCGATGTGATGTTCTCTAAAATTACAACTTTTAACTTCTTCCCATAAGTCTTCAACCTTTGTGTCACTGTAAAGGGCAATAGTTTGTTTAAAAGCCTCTACTATTTCAATGTCCCTATCGTTTGCGTTGATTTCGGTTTTAATTTCCAACATTTACAATTCCTCCAATTAATTTATTTAATCTACTGAGTAAGATTATAATTGATAGATATCACAATGTCAAACTTATTTTATTTTAAGTTTTAAGGCCCGTGGATAGGGATATAAGAGGTTTGATTATGGATAGAGGGTAATTTGTACTGAGCAAAGAAAAAAGAAGCTGTACAGCTCCTTTAGTAATGTATTTTTTATTTATCTAAGTCATATTCATAAAGTTCCTTATCGGTCAATTCTCTATCATAAGTGCAAGATCCCCAATATTCCCTTTCATTATGGATAATCTTTTCTCCATTCATTTCCAATAATCCATTTGATGGCTGACACCCAGGAGAAGGTGGACGTAATCTAAAATAATAAGTATGTTTTGATTCTTCAGCCATTCTCCATTTTTCAAATATTCCTGAAGAATTATATCTGGTTAGAAAAGATTTATATAATTCAATTTCCTTTTGTTGCTCTTCAATAGTATTTTCTAGATTCGAGATATTTTTATCCTTTCTCTTTTCCATTGCGCTGCTTGAGTATATTTCACAATCATTAGCGTTATCTTCTGCAATCCATTGGCCTTCAACATCAGTTTTTGTGTAAAGATTAATATTAAATTTGTTTAGCTGGCGAAGTTCAAACATACTTTTTACCATTTGTTCAAGGTCTAGACAATTTACTTTTTTAACATTGGAATAATCGTCTTTAATTGCTTCATCCTTTTCAGTGTATTCAATAATGTACTCGATTTGAACTTTAGAAGTATAGTTTGGATGGATATGGGTTTGAGATGTCTTATTCATATATATTTTACCTTCTTTCTGGCATTTTAGATTTGAATTAATTACAATAAAAACCTATGCCAACATTATTATAGCATAGGTTTAATAGCTTTGGTAGTGGTGTAATATTATTTTTAACTTTAGTCTTCCAATAATCCAAGATCAATAATTTTATCATCTTTTATGTTTTCCGGCGTACCATTGCTATCGACTGAGCATTCGAACCATTTATCTTTTACATTGTCTGTTGTGAGGACTATAAAGGCATAGCCATTTTCATTTTGGATAGTTGTATGATAGACGGAATCTGAAGGATTATAGGTAGATTGTGTGGCTAGTGCTATCATTATGTATGAGGTATCGGAGCCAGGAATTGTGGAGGGATTTGCTGAAGTTGTGAGGATAGAGGATGTAAGGAGAGTTAAGGAAAGGGTTAGGATAGATATTAATTTTTTCATTTTGTGGCCTACTTTCTTAAATTAAATTAATTGGAATTCCTTTGCAGTATAAATCTCTGATTGAGTAATACCAGTAAAGTCCTGCCTGTATACCATCATAGACAATGAACATAATTCTAGCTTTTGATTTCCCTCAGCTTGTTTATAAGCTTTTAAAACTTGTTCAATTGATAAAGATTTGATTTTTTCTAATTCAGTTTGTTTTTCATTTTCTTGATTTTTTGAGTGTTCACGTTCTGCCTTGATTGCTATGATATCTAATTCTAGGAGTTTTGATGCTGTGATAAAATCTTTGATTCCTTGGATATAATGCGGAAAAGGATTACCAGATAATAAATGGTCTTTTATGTATTGATCATAGGCAGTATGAGGGTTATTGTCTGATAGAAGATATAAACGACAGGTATTTGCTGCTTTTTGCATGTCTTGTTTGGTTCTGCGTTTTGCCATTGGGAAACCTCCTTTTATTGATTGGGGATGTTTAATATTGATATTATAGCAAAATAGGATAGTAATGTCTATAGGATAATTTATATTAGGGTTTATGGAATTGAGGATTATGAAAAGGGATAAACAATAAAAGAGAAAAATTAATTAAAGAATATAACCAGAATTTCCGCACACTTGCCGGAAATTATGAACACGTTCCCCTTTAGTCGCTGTATAATAATTATAAAATAAATTTTGTCACTTTTAAAAGGTATAATAGTATGGTTCTCTATTCGTTGTTTTTAAAAGTGACAATTTTTAAAATTATTTAGATTTAATTCAATTTAATTAAATAGTCTGCAATTATCATTTGTAAGTCTAAATATTCATCTTTATGCAAAAACATTTTGAAACTTGTTTCTGGTTTACAGTGTCCTATATGATTATCATTATACAAGAAATCATCTAATTTTAGATCATATTCTTCTTGATTCTTTTGGTATGTTTTTCTTGCATTATGATTAATAATATCTAGTATTTTATCATTTAATTCTTGTTTATGTTGCTTTATTACATCCAATGAAGATAATTCGCGCAAAACATTATCTTTATTAAATATTAATTCCAGTTGTTTGTAAAAGTATTTTATATTACTTTCTTGAAGTTTCTTATTAACTCTATTTTGGTATTCTTCTGTTTTGAATTTTAATACAACTTGCATTATAGAATCTAATTCCATATCAGCTAAAGCTGTATATTGTGCATCTAGTATTAATAATTCTTCTGCTTTTGTGGACTCCGTGTGTACCTCTTGTAGTTTTTCATTTAATCTAACTATTATATTTACTTCTCTATATTTAATAAGACATTTTCTTTTAAGACTATTGAAAGAATCAAATAATATTCTGGTTAGTTGACCATTAGTTCTAAAGTAAAAATGATTAATTTCGAAATCTTTTATTCTATCATCGTTTTTAGATATTATCATTTTTGCAATGTCTTTATCCAAATACATTTTATTGACCATACCTAATAATTCGAACCATTTATTTTTTGTTAGTGTATATGTATAATTTTCACATTGTAAAAGGATATTTAATAATAATACTTTGACATGTTCTACATATTTAGAATTATTACCTTCTTTATCTATATCCTTTCTGTGATCAATTTTGGTTAGTGACTCCGCGAATATTTCAGTAATAATAAATTTTTGTTTGTCTTTTTTATGTATAAAATAACGAGCAAAGTCTTCCATTTGTAATATTTTAGCTTTTCCTGTTTTAGTTGGTTCCTCTAGTATAGCGACAAGGGTTTTATAATTTTTGATTTCATTAGATGTTAAGACATATTCCCTTAAATTAGATATGTTTGGTTCTTTCATTTGTTTTTAACCTCTTTTCATTATTTTATTTTTTATTGATAACAATGATAATATATAGAATAAATATAGTTACGTGCTACCAGTGCTATGTATTTGTACAGTTTGTATTATTAGTATAGTTCGCTCAACTCCTTTCTTAATAAATTTATTTTTGTATAATTGGGTAAAATTAATTATAGCATGGTTATTAATGTATGTCAACATTTATTTTATATTTGTTTCTTGTGTGATCGGGAATATGGGAATTGATAAGGATAGTTGATAATTATTAGGATTTTAGGATTTGAGATTGTAGCGGAATGTATGGATGATATGCGCTAGGATTGGTTGTAAGAGGGTTTATGTGTTTAGGTGAGGGGATTATAAGGGGAATAGAAAAGAGACTCGTTAGAGCCTCTAATTGATTTTATTTTGCTGCTTCAGCAATTACCGGAATGTTGTCTAGTTTGATTTGTTCTGCTAGTTCTATTAGATGTTTCATGCTGAATCTGTTTGCATCTTCAAGTTCAGTTTCTTTTAGACTGTTTGCTATGCTCCAGGAATTTGAATCATCAATTTTGTGTGAGTAAGTTTCCATGGAATAATATCCGGTTCCATTGTAGCGTTTAAAGTATTTTACAGTGGTGTAGAAACGCTCAGTTGATGTTTCGTGGGTGCATTGGATTAAGTTTGGGTATTCGTGGTCGTATGATGGATTATACATGTAGTTTGCTAAGTCGATTTTGAAGCCGTTTGATGTTTTGATTTGGGATAATTTTTTGAGGTTAGCAGGTTTAAGATTTCTTGCCATTTGGAAGCACTTCCTTTTTATTTATTTTTTGGTTTAGGTGGATTATGTAATTGATTAATTAACAGTATATAGATTCATATTGCAGTTGTCAATATATTTTTATATTAGAGTTTAGTGGGAATGATGGATTAGATAGAAGGTTATGAAATGATGTGTGAGGTCATTTAAGGCCCGTGTGAGCGTTTGGAATTGTATAGTTGATAGATTATGAGCAAAAAGAAAAAGCAGGTTTTAAACTGCTTAATTTATTTACCAGTTTTATAAATATAATTCTGCCAATCTGTAAATCTTATCCATTTTCCGTCTAATCCTTCAAATTCAAGATAGTTCTTTTTTTTATGCAGTCTTTTCTTCTCTCCTGTCCATCCATCAATAAAATAATAATAATTTTCGTCTTCACTATCTATAATGTATTTCTTTTCTGTGCTACCATCATATTGCATTATTAATATTTTAGCCATTTTACTTATCTCCTTTCAGTTTTAATATGAATTCTGAATTACATCTTAGACAGGTTAAATTAATTTGATCTTTAAAAACTAATCCATAATAATTTTCATTTTCCCATGATATGTTACATTCTTTATTCGGACATTTATTAGGGATCTTTTGACTATAGATATCTCCAATCATTGTTTATTCTCCTTTCTATTTATAATTATTATTATATTTTATCATATCACAGACAAAAAATAAAGGAAAGACTTTTATATCTTTCCTTAAGCAGCATACCACTCTATTTTTGTATTTATTTCTATATTCCACCATTTCTTTACTGTATTTAGTACTGCTTTGGCCCGTTTGGCTGCTTCTTTTTCATCTTCGTATTCATCTGTGTAAAAACTTTTTTTAAGTTCTCCATCTATATTGTACCAGATTTCTACATTATAAGTGTTGTCTTCATCTGTGTAGTAAATTTTTACTGCTAGGGATTTCTCTCCGTCAGTTCGATCGATTAAGGTTTGGATATCCTTTTTGATTTGTTTCAGTTCGTTAACTTGCATGTTCAGCACTCCTTTAATGTTTTACTTCTTGTATATATTATAGCAAATTTACAGTTAACTGTCTAGTATATAATTTTATTTTTAGCTTTTACAAGTCCTATTTTATTGTACTATTTTTTGACACAATTAAATTATTAAGGAATTAATCTGTATTAGTATAGATATGATTTGTTAGTATGTTATTTTGGATTGTATTAGTACAGCAAATTGTATACCAATGTGTAATTTGATTTGAGATGATGTGTAAATGTAAAAATAAAATTATATAATTAGACGCACAGAAAGGGCCTTTTAAGCGGTTTAAGGATTTAGTGTGTATGTTTGTACGTAGAATTTTATTTTGTTGTTTATAGAAAATTGTTTGTAAAATATGAAAACTTTAGAGGCCATTTTGTACGTGTATGGTGGACAGTTGGTTAAGGTTATTGTGTATGTTTGTTTTGATTATGATTGATGGTTAATTGTGGGCAATTGTATTAGTACAGATTTTATTTTGGATATGTGTATTAGTTGTCATATGATTAGAGGGTTAGAGGTTGTTAAAGGTTGTTTATATTAGTATAGATTATGATGATATAGGTTTATACTATGAACACATAGTGATCATGTAACGATGTTAGAATGATTGTATTATATGATTATTATGATTGTATTGATATTGAGGTGACAACTTGTATATTTGTATTGTGTTGTTAGTATGTAACAACCTCTAATAATTTTGAGGTTGTTAGTTTAAAACGTATGAACGAATAGACATATGATATGGAGTGACAACTTAGTATATAGTGTTAGGTTGTTAGTTAATAATATATGAATGTGTGTTCATATA
>Ga0209000_1001425_pt1 | contig 15233 bp, 12 predicted proteins | sample RifGroD2_FD_183998 | JGI IMG/M metagenome (GOLD analysis project Ga0209000, IMG submission 183998) | Groundwater microbial communities from Rifle, Colorado, USA - Groundwater D2 (SPAdes) (version 2) | ecosystem: Environmental > Aquatic > Deep subsurface > Groundwater | place: Rifle, Colorado...
AGTTTCAACAAAAGTACATACGAATTCAGAGCTTTATTTTATGAAGGAAAATGTTTTAATACAAAGAAGAATGATTTGTATTATGATACTATCGGACAATTAAAAGAAAGAATATGTAAAAACAATGTCATTGACAATGAAATAAGAGAAAGAATTAAAAAACTTGATTGGTTTTGGTTAGAAACAATAAATTATAAAAGAGGAGAAACTAATATTGAGCAATTAGTTGATTATATTTACTATGCGGAACAAGAAGAAAAGGAACTTATCTTCATAATATTATCTAAGAAAAGATGTGTGTCGATATATGAAGATTATGTAAATTATAAGGTTGATATGTTTTATAAATTAGCAATATATTATATTTATAGTTTAGAAAATGGGATTTATAAAGGATATTTTACGATAAACAAAATTAAAATTGGTAGAAAATATAAAAATATTAAATATAATACTATTGAATTTAAAAATATATATTGTTCAAATGAAAATAAATATGAAATCTTTAAGTTTGTCAAAGAAGAATATTTAAAAATAATTACAGATGAAATTAATTTGGTAATTGAATTAATTCCTTATTATGAAAAAATTAATAAAATTTGTTCAATTATAAAAAACTTTCCTTTAAACAATTGTTTGAATTTATATGTAACTAAAAGCAATAGTTATCATGAAATTTATTTATATAAAATATCTTTACAAGAAAAAATTTCTGGTTATTATACATATTATAAAACATATGCTTCAATTTATATTGGTGTAGATAATATTCGATATGAATATAATAATAGTTATCAAGAAATTAAAATAGATGTCTTAAATAATGATATTAATGAAATTGGCGATACAATAAATATTTTTCTAAATGATTTTAAGGAAAAATACAATCAAATATTAATTCAAGAAGAAAATAAAAATAAAGAATTGCAAAAAGCAAAGGATTTAGAGCAAGAAGAAATGATGTTAAAAATTGAAGAAGAAAAACAAATGTTTAATGATTCCTTAAAGAAAATAGTTTCTATATTTAACAACAATAAAGATAAAATTGTTGAATATAAAATAAATTACGTCTTAAATGTAGATAATAATCATTTTAATAATTTGCTATATTTTAGAGATTATAGGAATAAAGAATTTATTATTCGAAGTGATCATTATTTACATAAAGATAAGTCAAAAAGTAAATCTTATTATAGTGCAATTTTTGAAAAATGTTTAAAAGATAGCAACTGTAAAATTATCTATTTTGACGATTTTATTGATAATATTTATATAAGTGAAACAGAAAATTCATATAAGATAACAAAGAACATAGATAATCCAGTGTATAAATTCCCAGTCTATTTTAGAAATCCAGAAATTAATTTATCATTTATACAAAATTATTATGAAAATCATAGTGATAAGATATATTGTATTCCTGAAATTACAGATGATAAAATCAATAGAGAGTTTTACAAACTCCTATATCCTATGATTTATCTAGCAGATAAAAATTCAAACAATATTCTAAACCTAAAATTAAATATAGACTTTACAATAAAAGATGGTAAAAAGCAACCTTGGTTAATAAAAGGTTTCATAGAATCACTAGAAAAATTAGGCATACAAAATATTTATAATATAATTTAAGGAGGATAAAATTTGATTAAGCAACAACAATTCTATGTTTTTCGTATTAAATCTTCTAGATTAAAAGAGTATAAATACAATATAACCCTAACTACAGATCAAGCAAGAAAGAATAAAGAGTTAATATCTATTGGAGATAGTGAATTAATTAGACAAATTAGAAATCACATAGGGGTTGATACTGAAAAACTTAAAGAATTAAATAAACTTAAAAAAACAATTAAATTCCAAAAATCATCAGATTCTAATATCAAAGCATTGGGAAAAATTCAAAAACAAATTGATGATATATTATTTGTTCCAGAAGTAATTGTAACAAATATAAACTCAAATAGTCAATATAAGAATATGTTTGCTGATAGTATAACTGTAAACGATAAGTCGTTTAAACGATTTATGTGTGGAAGTGGTCATTCCCGCAACAGTAAAGTTATTTTTGTTGAAGAAGAAACCATTAACAGAATAAAATCAAAATTGGAAAATGGATATGATAATGAAAAAGACTTCAGTGCGAATAAGTTCAATGCATATTTTGCCCTTTATTCAAGTAGTACATACAAAGTAAGAAACTTAAAATTCTGTGTTGTAAAAGACTTAGAGGTAAATATTAAAAGGAAAGTAGATTTTGTATTTCAGGATGAAGAAAAAACTTGGGTAGAAGAGTTAGATAATCATTCTATAGACTTGAAGCCTCATGACGGCGAAGGTATTTTAACTATTAGAGGTGCAAAGCTATGGGCTGAGGATTTAGAGATTGATGATTACATTCCAGGATTTTTCGGAATAAGAAACTCATATATTAAAGGGATGTTAATTTCCTACCCAGTGGATGAGTACACTAATGAAATTTCTGGAACATGTAAATTTATTGATGCTTGGGGAGTAGAAAGAGACTCTAATGACTACGATATATTCCTGACCACCAGCCAACTAAAACTATGGAAGAATTATAAATCACTTGAGGAATTTACTAAAAATTGCGAAGATAATAATTTGTCTTGGGGAGTATGCCACGTTGCTCCCCAACGCAACAATAATTATTGCTTGACAAATTATCAGTATTTACAGACGTTAGATATGGAATATAAGGATATTGAGGAACTTTGCAAATTCAATGTAGATTGGTTTGAAGATATTTTAGGTGCTGATGCCATAAAAACTGCACTATATTTATTAGGTAAAGGTGTTGAAAAAATAGAAAATATAGATGATATTCATAATCCTATTGTAAAAGCTATTTTATTAAACAATACTCTAGCAAAAGATACATATATACAAACTAAAATAATGAACAGCATAAGAAAAAAGATTCAACATTCATATGCTGGAAAAGTTCTTGTTCAAGGAAATTACCAAACGATGTTAGCAGATCCGTTTAGTTTATGTCAAAATATATTTGGTGAAAAACCAGAAGATTGTACTGGATTACTTAATGAAGGAGAACATTATTCTGCATATTGGAATAATAAGAATGTCACAAGTGTTGATGCGTGTAGAAGTCCTCTTACTCATTACTCAGAACATAATATACTAAATCTTCAAAATCATAATGCGGTCAATCATTGGTATAGATATCAAACAACTGGTATTATATATCCAACACTAGGATTAGACACAATTCGTCACGCAGATTCAGATTTTGACCTAGATTTGGTATTTACTTCCAGTAGTCCTGTATTTTTAAGATGTACTCATAAAGATACGTTACCCATTACATATGAAAAGAAAACTGCTCCTATAAATAAACTTACAGAAGAAGCAATGTTTCAAGCTGATTTATTAAGTTTTAGTAATGACATAGGAACCATTACTAATTATTCTACAGATATGTATACTATGTTGGAACAATTTCATAAAGGAGGTAAATCACATAATACAATATTAGAGAGATTGAAAATAACTCGTATGCTCCAAGGAAATGCAATTGATAAATCAAAAGGAGTTCAAGTGCAAGACTTTCCTAAAGATTGGATTACTTATCAAACAATTAGATATAAGGATGAATGCGATAAAGATGGGAAAGTAATCAAAGGCAAGGAAAAGGATACACCAGAATCAATAAAAGAGAAGAAATTCCTCAATAAATTAATTATTCATAAAAAACCATATTTTCAAGGATGGATATATTCAAAATATAGAAAGAAATATTTAGAATATATAGAAAAGGCCAATTTATATTGTAAAGTAATTTTTAAATTATCTTTGGAAGAATTAAAAGAAAAGAGAAGAAAAACTAAGGAAGAAAATGATTATATGAGATTTCATTATCATAACCTACCACTTAGTATATCTCCAAGTGTAATGAACAAATTGTGTTGGCATATGGAATCTGCTTGTAAAGATATAAAAACAGAAGTAAATATAGATAATAATGCTGATATTGTTGAAGTATTAAAAGATAAAGATATAGAGAAAAATGATGTTACATTTTCAAAAGTTTTGAAGTTGTATAAAGATTTTTGTGGAAAGAAAAGAATACATGAAAAAACAAAACAAAGATCATATACAAAAGACAAATATGACGAAGAATCCTATGATGATTTGCAATTATTTTATAAACAAATACGCATAGAGGCATATAAAATATGTTCAAATACATCAGAATTAATAAATTACGCAACAGAAATAACTTATGAATTGCATCCAAAAGATAAGAAAGATTTCTTATGGGATGTTTTTGGGAAAGATGTTTTAGTGAATATAGAAAAAAATAAACAAGAAAAAGTTTTTATTCCTGTTTTAGATAACAATGGGTCAATTGAATATTTAGGAGATAAATTTAAATTACAGGAGGTTATATATGATATTTAATGAATTAGAATATGCTAAGAAAATGCTTGTGAAGGGGTTTATAGGAGATAGATACACAATGGAGCTAAAAATATTGGCAAAGTATTATAATAAAATAGATGGATTAAAGACAGACGCAATAAAAGTGAAATTAAAGGAATTTTGTAAAAAGTATTTACCAAAATATAATGAAGTATTGCATTTAGAAATGATAATTAAAGCGTCAAGGTATGGTGTTCAAAAGAAAAATACTTTATTAAATATACCACCTATCACTATAACTAAGAGTGAGCTTGATAAAATAGAATCTTTAAACGATATAAAATTAGAGACAATTGCTTTTGTTGCGTTGGTATTAAGTAAGATAGATAAATATAGATCAAAAAAGAAAATTAAAAAAGATGAATATTATTGTAACAACTTTAAAGAAATGTTTATAAATTCAAAGGTTAGAAGTGATAAAGAACAAAGAGAAGATTATATAGGTAAATTATCAGCAACAGAATTATTCGATCTAACTGTATTTGGTTCATTTAAAGTTAATTTTGTTGATAAATCAGAAGAGCCTGAATTTACAATTGAAAAATATGATAATTTTGTTTTGGAGTATTTGAGTTATAAGGGTGAAAATGTTGATTATTGTGTGATATGTTGTTCCCCATTTTTACCAACTGGGAAAAGACAAAAGTATTGTAAAATTTGCTATAAAGAAATAAATGAAGCAGATGCAAAGAATAGGATGAAAACGTATAGGAATAAGTAATATATTTATGTTACTTTTTATAAAAACGCTGAAAATCTTGTTGGAGTAGTGTTTCAAGCGTTTAATGTGTTTTTGTATATATGAATATAATAGAAATACAATTATAGTAATGGTTTCAACCAATATTTAATCTATTATATTCATAATTTATAAGATGTGGTCGATCATCTTATAAATTCATAGCAATAACAACAATAAAACTCCAATAAAACTCCAAAGGAGCATCAAAATATAGCTTGGAAAGAATCAGTAAAAATGACATGGAATATCTAATAAAAAATAAAGAACTTAATATAACAAAGAATGGTGATTATAGATATTATAGTGGAGATCAATTAGTTGTAACAGGTTGGTATGGTGGAAAGTTAAAAAAACAGAGATATATCCAAGATGTTTTGTTTAATAAACTACAATACCTAAAATCAAAAGAGATAATTGATTTAGATAATATTAAACACAATCAGAGATATCTATTTAGTGAACGCGTCTCATGAACCACAACAAAATAAACAGCAGAGGATTGATTACTATTGCCCAGTAAGAAGATTTTCGTAGACACAAATATCCTCTTAAATGAAAAATTTGTGTTCGCTGATTATCAAACTATTTATATAAGTATAACAACTATTGAAGAATTAGACCATCAAAAAACACATGAAAGACTTGGGTATTTTGCTCGTCAAGCAATTAGAAATATAAAAGATGCTGATAATGTCAAAAAGGTATTGGATTGTAAGTTTGAAGGAGCAAATAGATTTTTACAACATGGCAATGATAATCATATTCTTGCAATGGCATATGAAACTTGGTGTAAAGATTCTGAAGTAACTCTGCTGTGTGATGATTATGGCCTTACTGTAAAAGCAGATGCTTTAGGTATCCCTTGTGAACTCTTTGAATATAAAGAAGATGAGAATTATAAAGGATATCAAGAGTTATCAGGTGATACAAATTTTATTAATAATCTATTTGATGATATTTCTAAAGGTAAAAATGATTATGGATTTGTAGTTAATGAATATTTAACATTACGCAATACAGATTTAAAAACTAAACCTGTAGATTATAGATTCGATGGTAAGAAATTTGTTGCATTAAAATTGCCTGACTCTAAAGTAATAAAAGGTATGAATAATCAACAAAGATTTGCATTGGATTTATTGGGTAATAAAGATATACCAATTAAGGTTATAGCCGGAGGTTTCGGAAGTGGCAAAACCATATTGTCAGTAAAAGTTGGACTAGATCAAGTAACATCTAAAGAAATATATAAAACTTTAATGTTTGTGAGAAATCCACTTCCTGCTGATGGTACAGACATTGGATTTTTACCTGGAAGTAAAGATGAAAAGATATACGATTATTGTAGACCATTTTTACAATACATAGAAGATCCTAATAATCAATTCTATGCTGAGAATTTAATCAGAAATGAAAAGATTAAAATGGATGTTGTTTCATTTTTGAAAGGAATTTCAATAGATGATAGTTATGTAATCATGGACGAAGCAGAGGATCTAAATACTAAACTTATTAAGCTTGTTGGTTCAAGAATTGGAGATACATCTACTATTGTATTTACAGGGGATTGGAAACAAGCCGAAAATAGGTATAAATATGATAATGGATTACTTAAAGTAATAAAAAAAGGTAAAGGAAATCCATTAGTAGGAATTGTAGTTTTAGAAGATGATGTAAGAAGTCCTGCCAGTAGATTCTTTGCTGATTTGTAGGATTATAAAATCAATTTTCCGTACTACCTAATTTGAGTAGATACGCTAGTGGATACAAACTGCTCCTTCTCCCTAATTAAATTTAAGGAGGGTAGATATATTTAACCAATATCATTGAAGAGAGGTCTTTGTACTTAATAAAAAAGTACAATGCACCAATAATAAACATAATCTGATACTCACAAGGTTTCAGATTAACAATAAAAAATAAATTTATCATAACATGTTAATAACAAAAAATAAAATTTAAAATAAAAGGGGATATATTAAAAATGGCAAACACAAAAGAAATTATCGCACGTATGGCTGAAATCACAGAAGGTACTAAAAAAGAGAGTGAAAAACAATTAATGGCATTTCTAAAAGTATTAGAAGATTGCACTGAGAATAAAGAAGAAATTAAAGTTGGTTCTCATTTTGGGATGAAAACTGTAGAACGTGCTGGCAGGACTGGAAGAAATCCGCAAAGCGGAGAAGTAATTCAAATTCCTGCAAAAAATGCAATTAAGACGACTATTTACAAGTCGCTCAAAGATAAAGTTGTGCAGTAATTAATTAAATATTGTGCTATCAGTGTCAGTCCTTATATTTAAAAGATATCGTTGTGTATAAGGCAGGATAGCACAATTACAATAATATTGAGCGTAAGGCAAATTCTTTAATACAAATGATATATTTATAATGTAAAATAAAATTAAAAGGTGGTAAATAAAATATACGTCAGTTAAAAAAGAAGAGTTAAAATCTATTAAACTTAGTGCAAAAGGTATTCTTGTTGCTTTAGATGACGAAGGATTTCATGTAGAAGATGAGAAAAGCGGAGATGTTGAAGTTTTATCCTTGGATGAAATCAAAGAACTTCTTGTAGGAAAATCTGTAGCAATTGCTTTTAGTAATAAAGAAACAATGGATGAAGAGTAATTAAAGAAGTAAGATAAAAAGTGTTATTATCAGTAAACTTCCCTCTATAAATTGTTGTGGATAGGGCAGTTTAAAAACGTAAGTCCATCCACAAAAAATTGAATTGAGTTAATTACTCTAACAAAGAAGATATTTCATCTAAAGGATGGTTATAAAAATCGTTTGTGCTTTAGGCAAGTTATATGGAGGCAAATGTCTCCCTTGGTATTTTTGATATGGGAGAGTTTAATTATCTCTCCCCTTCCCTATCAACAAAAATATCTGTTACGGGTGAGCAGATTTTAATTACACTTTCAAAAAGGAGAGGTACTAGCGACCTCTCCAATACTAAATGAGTTTTGCCGTGATATCTCAAATAAAAACGGCAACTATAATCCAAGAAAAACTGTATTTAATAGAATTTTAAATCAGGAATATCATTAGTTCTTAAATGGATTAATATAATTACCCTTGCCGAAAGGCATGAGGATTGCAGGTGTATTTTTACATTTGCCATGATAATTTTTGCTCAGATGAGTACGAGAGAATTGTTAGAAAAACTTTGTAGGATGAGTTTTGTTTATAACGCGATTAAAGAGATTGGTTTCCAGACTGTTTGATAGCGTTATATTTTTAGAGTCCTACATTACAAATTACTATTGATATTAAACTTTTATTCTCTATAAGGAGGATTAAACAAAATGAAAGAAACTAATATTTATGATTCAATTAATGAAGACACATTATGCCCTGTATGTTTTAAGAATCGTTTCTGGATAAAGTTTTATTGTGGTAAGACAATATTATGGTGTGCTGATTGTGGACACTGGATAGAGATATGATAAGGAAATTTAATTAATTTAATATTAAGTTAGATTAAAACACCTTAATGATTAGAGGTGTTTTTGATGTGTCTTAAAATTTAAAATAATAATTTTACTAGTAGAAGGTAGTGGACTGATCATCCATTATTAGATGTAACTCGCACATCGTTTCTACTAGTTATTCTATTTAATAGGTGAGTAAAATAAAGAAAGCGAGTTGGTGATTAATGAATATTGAAAAATTAAAAGTATTTTTAGAAACAAATAATACAATTGCTAATTATAAGAAATTATGTGAAGAATTAGATGAGAAAATATTAACAGGGAATGCTAAACTATCTCAACTAAAAGAATTAGAAAGATATTTTAAGTTTAATAAACAAGGAAACAAATTTGTATTCACAGAAACCTATACAATTCCTAAAGAAAAAGTAGATAAAAGAAAAGATACAAAAGGCAATAACAATGTTTACGGTAAATATATAGAACAATTAGTATTAGATTTGCTTGTGCAAAATTATCAAACTACAAAAGAAAGAAAAATATATTTAAGCAGAGATAAAATGTTAAGAGCTTTGGATATGGTCAATGATAATTACTCATTTGGAAAATTTAATAGAATAATATTATCAGATTATATAAATGCAGATAATGATAATGTTAAAGAATTTTATATGTTAAATAATAGAAACTTATATGAAACAGTTGAGAGAGCTTTTAAATCATTAGAAAGTAAGTGTTTAGTTAGTTGGAAATTAGTTACTACTGTTGCATGTGGTCTTACTGAATTTAATCAAAATATTATTCTCGAAGATGGAACAGAGGTTAATATATTAGATTTTATTGGAGGTAGTGAAGAAGATAAAATTGCAATATCTAAAGAAACTTATACAACTGCTTCAGATGAAGAACTTGATACAATACTTTATGCAGAAAATAAAATTCTTGAAGTAATGGGTTTGGAAAGTAAGAAAGATGTATTTATTTGTGACAAATATACAGAATTCAATAAAAAGGTATGCGAATTATTAAATAAGACTTCTAATATTAGATATTATTATAAGTCATATGATGTAATTTTTCATGAGAAAGTCGTACAAGAATTAGAGAAAATAAGTCAATGGATATTAGAACAAGAGGTAAGGCAAAATATAAAAGTTACTCTTAATGGAATTATATCAAACAAATTAGTGATTAATGCAGAAGAAAGACAAAATAAAGCGATAGAAGAGGGATCTAAGATATTTGGAAAACTCAATACTGATAAATACAGTCATATTAAATTAGAGAGACGTTCAGAGGATAATTATATTGAAGATAATAAAAATATAGTTAACACTGTAATTAATTATAATAAAGGTGATTTAAAAAGTCAAATGATTAAAGTACATTATGAGAAAGAAAAGAAATCTAAAGAAGAAATTAATGAATTAATAGATGAATTTGTGAAATAATTAAAAGTTGTCCAGTTCTAGACCACCAATATACTAGACTATTCTTTGTTGTATTAGAAATGGACAACTTTATAAAACAATAAAAAATAATTGAAATAATATAATTCATGGAATAATTTTGAAGCGATAGCGAAAAATTATGTAATGAAAAGCCTCCTGCAAGGATAACAAGTAAAATAATAAATATAGTCTAATAGAAAATTAATTATCTTGTGACATGTCAAACGGAGCAAGGTCTTGCAATGCTTTGTCGCATTACGCTTTCATAATTTCTAGCTATCGCGTCGAAATTCTGGATATATTCTTTTAATTTAATTTTTGTTTTTTGTTTGGTTATTAATAATAAAATAAAAATAGGGTGGTATTAAGATTTATTGGACAGTAAATTAATTGATATTTGTTACCAGAAATACAATAAGAAAATATCTGATTCTTGGGATACTTTAGCTAAATTGTATTATCCTCAAAGCACTGGAGAAGGACTTCGTAGTAAATTCAAGAAATATCGTAAAGCAAATGGAACATTAAAAGCAAAAGATATTATTAATGGTATTATTCTTGGTAATGGTGATAAAGAATTAATTATTCCTGCTCCTTCTCCATCCTCTCCCAATTATAAAGAATCTGTAGAAATTAAGCAAGATAATTCTCAAGTATCTGATAAAGTTATTCCATTATCTGATGAAGAATTAAAAGATGTAAATTTTATTCTTAAATCACATAATTATAATCCTGAATCATGGGAATTAATCTCTGCTAAACATAGTATTTGGAATGTAAATACTAAGGTTGATGGGGTTAAGAAATTATATAGTTCGAAAATTATTGTAAGACCAAGGACTGAATACCAATGGAATGAAGAGGATGCTAAGAAAATATTCTCTAGTTTAGAAACATGTACAAGAACAATAAATAAATCAAATATCAAAACAACGCAATATAAGAAAAATGGTAAATTATTAATTATTGCTATTTCTGACTTCCATCTTAATTTATTATCAGATAAATTATCAACAGGAAATGAATATAATATGCAAATTGCAGAAGATATATTCTTTCAGGTAATTAATGATGTAATAGATAGAGTTGAAGATAAGGTATTTGAGAAAGTATTATTTGTGACAGGAAACGATTTTATAACATCAGATAACACCAATGGAACTACAACTCGTGGGACTCCTCAAGATAATTCTGAATCATGGTTTAAAGCAGTCCATAAGGCCACAGAATTAATTGTTAAGGCAATTGATATGCTTACTGAAATTGCACCCGTAGACGTTATTCTAGTGCCTTCTAACCATGATTTACATACTATGTTTGGAGTAATTCAAACAGTTAAAGCGTGGTATAGAGGTAATGATAATGTTTATGTAGATGATAGTCCTTTGCCTAGAAAATATTATGAATTTGGGAAGACTTTACTTACTTTTTCTCATGATATTAAGGTTAAGGATGCTTTACAAATTATTACCACTGAAGCAAAAGATAAATGGAGTAATTGTGAACATATAATTTTGATGTTGGCTCACCTTCATCAAGCAATGGTATATGAGAAACAGGGATATTTAGAAGTTTTGAGATTACCTTGCGTGAGTGGATGGTCAAGATGGAGTAATGACAAAGGTTATATACAATCAGAAAAGAAGAATCAAAGTTTTATTATTGATGAGGAACTTGGAATTACGGATATTTTAAATACAGTGATTGTAGGTTAAAGCAATAAATAATTAGAAAGAATATGAGGATAATATTATGTCTGATAATAAATTAACATTTAAAACAATGTCATCTGATGATATGTATAATGATTTATACAAACAACTATGGAATTCAAGAATTCTTTATCTCAATGGGGAGATAGATGATTCAACCATTGATTATATTTGCACTCCTATTTTAATTAAAAATATTGAGGAGAAAGATATTGCAGAAAATGAACTTAAACCAATTACAATATGGGTAAATTCATATGGTGGATCTGCTGATGTGGGCCTTTATATCATTAATTTAATTCAGAATTCACGTATTCCAATTCATGCAAAAGTATTATCTGTTGCTGCTTCTGCTGCTTTATATTTAACGATTGCTTGTAAATATAGAACTGCATCTGAACATTCAATTCTTCTTTTACATAAAGGAAGTTACTCTGTTGGTGGAAACGCAAATGAGGTTGAGGACGTAATGGAATTTTATAAAGGAGAAGTTGATAGTAAAATTGTTGAATTAATTCTTAATAAGACTAAAGTTACTAAAGATGAGTTAAAGAAGATTAGGCGTAATGAAACTTATATGTTAGGTAATAAGGCTTTAGAGATGGGTTTTATTGATGAAATAGTTAATAATTAGTTTGATTATTTAAACTAATTATAAATAATATAATTTAATATAATTAAACAACAATTACAAAAATAAAATAAATAAAGGCAGGAATACAATAATGCAAACAACAGTTGTAAATTACTTTGATGATGAGACTAATGAGCGTGTAGCTTCTAAATATTATATTGGTAGTGATGAAGTTTCTTTTGAAAAATATGTAGATATTATTGAAGAATTAATTCCTGATGTAGAAGAAGATGGCTCAGAAATAGATAATGAAGAAATTAAACATGATGAAGATTGTACGTGTGAAGACTGCTTAGAAGATAGGAAAAATATTTATCTTGCTGAAGCTGTAAAATTCTTATTTGAAAATGAATTGTGTCCTAAACATGTTTTTGAATTGCTTGGAGATATTTATGATAAAGCAAATTATGAAGGATACGAGGAAGGTTATTCGGAAGCAAAAGAGGATATGAGAGAGTGGTTGGAGGATTAGGTTATATAATAAGTCGTTAAATTCTAAGTTTTAAAGTTTTATTTCGGATTAATATATTTGTGTTTAGATTATGCCTAGTCTTAATTGACTAGGTTTTTATGTGAGCATAATTTTAATTTTGTTCATTGGAAGATAGGTTTTTGGGAGTCATGATCCCATCTCTGCACCCTATCTTCTATTTACTTTTTAGTAGTTAGTGCAGAGGGATTATATAATTTGCAGAAAGAAGGGTTAGATTATGATTATCAGTAAAACTCTAATGATTAGATGGAATGGATTTACTCGCAAGTGGTATGAAGAAAAAGGTTATAAATGGACTAAAGTTAACGAATATTTTGAATGCAAAATAGAAGATGTTCAAATAAATTCAACAGTAAGAGTTGAGGTTAAATGTGATTATTGCGGAGAAATATTTTATCCAGAATATAGACAATTATTAAGTGCTAGAAAAATAGTAAATAAAGATTGTTGTAGTAGCAGAAAATGTATGCCTTTAAAAAATAAAGAAGTCAATTTAATTAAACGTGGTGTAGAGAATCATATGCAGTTAGAAGCATCTCAAGAACTTTTTAGAAAAATGCATCAAACTCCTTTTTATGAAGTAGAAGAATTATTTATAAATAAAAATCTACAACTTTTAACAATTGAGTCGGATTACCAAAATGAAAAATCTAGATTATTATTTATTTGCAATAATCATTTAGATCAAGGCATACAAGAAACTAATCATGCTAATTTATTACGGATCAAAGGTTGTTGCAATTATGGAAAAGGAGAATTAAGTGCAGAGTCATTAAAACTTGATGGCAATATAGTGTATCAAGCATTTATAGATAAAGGCATAATACCACAATTTAAACCAGAAGAATACAATAAAAATAATCAAATGTTACCTTACATATGTCCAGAGCATAAGGATAAGGGAGTACAATATAAGAATTATGCTACATTGAAAGTTTCTAATCATAAATGTAATTATTGTGCTCAAGAATTTATAAATGAAACATTGAGAACAGATATTAATGAGATCATAGAATATTATAAGTCTAGAGGACTAACGCTTGTGGATATAAATGAATACGAAAATAAAGCAAAATCAACTAGATTTAGATGTATAAAGCATCCAGAACACATTCAAGTATCAACATGTTCTGGGTTAGAAAATACAAAAATTCCATGTGAATATTGTAGAGTAGAAAATTCTTTAACTAAGTTAAATAAATATCTAAGAAGTAGTTTGTCACAATGGAAGTTAGATTCTAAAAAATCTTGTGATAATCAATGTATATTAACGGGTGATAAAAAATTTGATATACATCATTTACAATCGTATAACGCAATAATTAAAGAATCTATAAAAACGCTAAATATAGAAATTAAAGATAAATACACTCCAGAAGAATATATAAATATTAAAAAATTAGTAGTGGAATTGCATATTAAATATCCACTAGGAGTTTGTATCAGTAATAAAATACATAATCTATTTCATTCATTGTACTCCAAAGAATCTAGTATTGAAGATTTTTATGAGTTCAAGAGAAGATATGAATTAGGAGAATTCAAGGAGATTTTAAAAGACATAAGTTAAATTAAGGAAGTGACATTGTGGCAGGAAGACCTAAAAAAGTGGCATCTAATACCTTGCCACAAGCAAAAGAAGAAAAAATATTATATAAATGTGTATGTTGTACCAAAGATAAACAAAAAGATAAAGACTTTTATAAATCTAATTCTATTATCCTTAAGGGGAATGATCATAGGATGGTAGTATGTAAAGAATGTGTAATTGAATTATATTCGTTCCTAGTTAATAAATATGAAGATACAAAAGTTGCATTGTATTTTTTATGTAGATTATTAGATGTATATTTTGATTCAAACTTGTATCCAAGTGTAGCACAACAAGCTACCAATGGAAATACAAATATAGCTGGTATTTATTTTCAAAAAATTAATAGTTTGCCTCAGTATAGTTCAAAAACATTTTTTGATTCTACTCTTATTGATGTTAGTGGAGAAAGAAATATATTTGAAACAGGAGAAAATGTTGAGTGGACTGAAGAAGACAAACGTAATAAAGATGATGTGATTCGGATGGTCGGTTATGATCCATTTGAGAATGAAAATCCTTTGGATCAAAAGGGATTATATAACTCTTTAGTTGATATGTTGGATGAATCAACTCTTGAGGATTCTTTTAAATTACCTATAGTTATAGAAATAGCAAAAAGTTTTAATCAAATAGATAAAATAAACCAAGCATTAGCACTAATGACTAGCGATATAGGATCTGTACAAAGTCAAGTTGGTGGAATT
>Ga0209000_1001428_pt1 | contig 15209 bp, 15 predicted proteins | sample RifGroD2_FD_183998 | JGI IMG/M metagenome (GOLD analysis project Ga0209000, IMG submission 183998) | Groundwater microbial communities from Rifle, Colorado, USA - Groundwater D2 (SPAdes) (version 2) | ecosystem: Environmental > Aquatic > Deep subsurface > Groundwater | place: Rifle, Colorado...
CCACATTTAATATTCATAATATTATCCGTAAATTCTTCAATTAAATCAATCTCTGCTAATTGTTCATCACTAAACTCTCCATTTTCACATTCACAAGTACATTTACATTCACAACATACATCACAATCTTCACCATCATTCTCAAATTCATCTTCATCATAATCTGGAATAAAAATATCTGCAAACTCATCTAAGATAGATTTAATAGATTTTATATTTCCATTTGTTTCTTGAATCCTTTCCGCAAAAATTTCCAACAACTCACCGTAATCAAATTCTTCCACTTTACATCCTTCACAATCTTCACAACCTTCATTCTCACAATCACAAAAATCATTGCAACATTCATCACAATTCATATATTTACAATCATCATCACAACTATCATATTTCTTTTTATCTTTGTATTTACATTCATCACATTCACAAACTTCATCTTCGTCAACGTATTCATAAGGATTTTCTTTTACTGTTTCTTTTTCTTTATATTCTAATTTATCCTTATATTTTAATTTCTTATCCTCAATATCCTTTTCTCTTTCTAAATAAAAATAATATTCATCACAATCTACAGGATTTCCATTAATATAGAATTCTTCTAAAAACTTACCAGACTTAGAATCATAGATTGCCTTTGCTTCAAATAAATTCATGGTTTAATATTCTCCTTTAATTGTAATTGTAATATCATATATTTTAAACTTAAATAAATTATCTTTACAACATTTCCTTCTCTTTTAATATCGTAGCATTTTTAGATGCTTCAATACTAGCATTAGCATTTATATTTGTTATTTGTACACTATGTTCAACATTCATTTTATTCAGGATTATTGTAATACTATCGTCCATGCTAAGTCCTGAATTAATTAATCCTGTATATATACCTGCATAATATGAAGAATCTTTTAATCCTCTTTTAAATTCATCTGAATCTAATTGAATATTAGTATCTTCTGCTATATTATCTGTTGATATCTCTAATGGTTCAAAGAATAGAATCACTTCTGATGTTGAAGAGAGTAGGGGAGTGGTATTTAATTCTCGTTCTTGTGTTTGAGATATTGTTTTTGTTTTATCGTTCATGTATTTTCTCCTATATTTTATAGAATTTTATCTACAATAAATTTTTCTAAACATTCCTCTGGATAATATGTTATGTCAATATTCTTTTCAGTAAAATTATTAATATCATCTTCAGTAAGTTTAGTATGCTTTCTCATCATAGATTTCAATAATTCCCAGTCTTTTAAGTCATACTTTAAATCATTTTTTCTTTCTTGTAATGTACAAGAACCAAGATAATATTGAGGTTGATGTAATAATACCCACCCATATCTAGTAATAAATCTATATCCTTTACTACCAGAGAAGAGTATCTTACTAGCACCACTTGCACAGTATCCATCACAATATGTTTCAATAATTATTCCTTGTTCTTGCCAATATTCCATATCAGAAACCATTGCAAAAACACTATGTATTGAACCACCATAGTTTGAGATTCTTATTTTAATACTGTTTTGTTCATCTTTGGGTTTTTCTAATTCTTTTATTGCTAATTTTCTTAATTGTCTACAAAACATTACTTGTACTTCTCTATCAATTTCATTATCTAAATAAATTGTATTATGATTAAGAAAATCATTTATTTTCATTTCTTCAAAAACACGATTCTGTGGGATCATAATTTCCATATGTTTATTACCTTTCGGTTTAATTATTTTATTACTGAATGTAAAATATCAGTCAATCCTAAATCTTTATCCCAAATAAAACTTTGTGCTTTCTTTACTGCTCCAACATACCCATTCTCATAATGCCAATTATCAGTAGAAGTAGGGGAACTAATATATCTAATTATAATACCATTTTCCTCTTTTACTACTTGTTCAGAATGAAAATGAGCAGCATGTACTTCATGATATTCTGTTCTACCCCAAGATTCTTTTGCTTCAATAGGCATTAATTTACCGATTCTATTCTTTTTTTCTGAATCACCATGAGTAAAACCAATTAGACATTTACCAAATTCAATATATTTTCTTGATTGTGGTTCAATATTTATAATTATATTATCATTGTGTCTATACCAAGCATAAAGTTCATTAATAGCATAAAAACTTGTCATTTTATCATGGTTTGAACCAATATAAAATGTTTCAATTGGAGCATATTGAGATAATAAATCAATACCTTCAATTAACATTTCTATTCCAACTTTATATAATTTTTGCCAACGAATATCACTATCTTGTCTCGTTCCAGCAGTTGTAGTAATACTAGTAGTATCGTAGTGAAAGAAATCGTTGCTCCATACAAATAATATTTTATTAAAATTATAATGCGAAGTACGTGTTATAATATCATTTAAGATATAGAAAAATCTTTCTTTTGCTATTTTATAATCATAGTTTTCACCTGAATCACCAATCCATGCTAATTTGCCTACATGTAAATCTGCAATATTAATTTCTAACATTTTACCATTAATATCATATCTAGTAGGAGTATGAACAGGACTTTTATAATTATTACTAAAATTATTAAAATGATCTTTAATATCTTCTAAAGATATTTCGCTTCTTGGTTTTACCACAATCTTACTCGAATATAAAACCATAATTCCATCTTTCTTACTATAACTATTCCATATATTATTTCTAGCACTAATTAACTGAAAAACTTTAGAATCATAACCATGTGATTTTAAAAGAAATTCAACATCTTTCGCATTATTTTCTGACATTTGAATTAATTTACTACTAGTCTGTGTGTTATCCTTGTTTAATTCGATAGTGCTCTTATAATTTTTAGTTAATTCTGATTCTAAATTATTATCATTGATACTATTTTGTACCTGACTATCTACAATACTTTTTTTATATTCATCAATAGTCATCTGTAATACAGTTAATGCTTTTCTGGCATGATCTGAAGAAACTTGTTTATTATATAGTAATTCATAAATTTCACATTTATCTAAATCATAAAAACTTTTATTCTCTAATAATCTATCAGCATAATTTATAAAATTCTCATTGTCTTTTCTTAAATGTTCCATACAATTCCTCAATTCTAGTAGTGTAGGGGAGAGGTATAGAATATATACCTTTATCGACCTTATTTTTTAATTACAAATTACAAATAGTATCTTTATTCGTACAAATCACCCTAGTAGTGTTATTCATTTTACTTATTTCTTCTTCTAATAATTCCTTAAATCTTAATTTGCTATTGGTATCAGCGTGGACTAAATATACCTTATCACAATTAATTCCCTTCAAATAATTTAATAATTCAATCTGCCCAATATGAGAAGAAAAACTATTCAATACAGTAATACCACATTTATTTTTATAACTTTTTCCTTCAATACTAACAAATTTTTGTCCATTTTTAATCTTAGAAGCAATACTACCTTCAGGAGAAAACCCAACTGTTATAATATGAGATTTAATATCTGATATTAATTCCTTTAGATAATTCACAGATCGTCCCTTTAAGAGAAATCCACTACTACTCAATACAATCTTAGGACTTTTATCACTAACACTTATTTTACTCTCATTATAATCTTTAATAAATCTAACATTATCCCAATTGCAAACTTTATCAAATAATTCTTTATGTTCACCTTGTAGTGCATTATTATATACTTTTGTAATTTCCCATATTAAAGGTGAATCAACAATAATAGGAGTAGTAAATGTTTTATCTTCTCCATATAACATATATAAATCAGTTAATATTTGTTGTGCTCTTGATAAGGAGAATACAGGAATTAATATTCTACCTTTATCCATTAAGCAAACTTGATTAACAACTGTTTTAATTTTTTCTAAATCTTTATTCCTACTAACATTAACATTCTTTTCATCTGCACCATAAGTACATTCACTAATTACTATATTTGCTTTAGTACAATATTCTGTATCTTCAACATAGTAATTTTTATTTTGTGAACCTTTTAAATCAGAAGTATAGAGTATTTTTTCAATATGTCCTGTACTTGTTTTAAGAAATAATTCTAATTGACACGCACCAATAATATGTGCATTATGTAGAAATCTAAAACTTGTATTTTCATCAAGTTGATGTATTATTCCATAATCATAAGTATGTGTTAAATCCAATGTATTATAAACATCATCTTCATTGTAAAATGGTTCAAATTTAATTCCACGTTTTTTTGATATATACTCAGCATCTTTTCTAATTATATTTGCTGAATCTTTAAGCATTGGTTTCATTAATTTAGATGTTATATCTGTAGTTATTATTTTACCATTAAAACCATACTTTATTAATTTAGGCAAAAGACCCATATGATCTATATGAGAATGGTTAATGAATACATAATCTAAATTCTTAGTTTTAAAAGGGAAGTGTTTAGCATTATCTTTATAATCTTTTATTGAATTAGAACTTTGTATCATTCCACATTCAAAAAGGATGTTTTTATATTCTGTTTCTATTAAAATCATAGAACCAGTTATACTCACACTGTTATTACCAATAAAACTAATCTTAACTTTTGATTTTTTCTTTTTACCCATATGATTCACTAATCATAAGATATCAATTCCTCTCGGAAAATTTTTGTTGCTACTATTCTTGTTCTTCACTATTTAATTCATTTTCATCATCTGATTTTTTACCATATAATCTGTAAATATATTTCTCAGGTAAAAAATATTTACGTCTTCTAGATTTTTTCTGTCTACCAACTATACATAAATCTGGATATTTCCCACCTTCCATTTTTAAAATATTTTTTGAAATTAATAAATTTAATTCTTGGTTTGTGACTTGTTTCAAAGTTTTGTTGATTCTCCTTTTATGATTTAGTTTATTTGTTTTTTGTATTTAATTAACATTCACTCATCATGAGTAAATTTATTTGTAAAAATAAAAAGAGAGTAAGGTGTTAACCAAACTCTCTTCCGCATAAATCCGTTCCAACTTTAATTAATATTTTATTATTAATATGGTATGGACTCTCCTTTAAAATATATAATACTATATCATAAGTTAAAAATAAACATATTTAATTAAAAACCCTTTAATTATAATGGTTTGTTAGTAGTTTCTAAAAGTCGAGAATTATATTTGTTCTTTTGATATTTTCTATCATGTTCTTTGTGTTTTTCCTTCCAGCAAATATCACAATATTTTTGTCTATTATTTTTTACCTTAATAATTTTTTCACACTTTATACACTTTATAATACCTTTGATATTATTATAATAATCTAAATATAATCCAATATTTTCAAAATCTCTTACTTCAATTACTATTTCTCCTTCAGGAATACAATTCTTAATATAATTAAGACGAATTTTACTTTTATGTAGGATAGTAACTAATTGTAAATTGCCCAATGTATTAATTACTTCATCATTTAAAGACATATTTTTTGGTATATTTGATATATTTTTTATGTTATTATACTTTATTTTACCACCATAAAAGTATTGCATATTATAAACTTTGTTATATTTATATTCATATATAATTTTATTTAACTTTAAATATACTAAAAATGTAAACATAACTTTTTTATATTCTTGGTTGATATTTAATGAATTTATATAATCTAATTCTGACTTGTATATATCAACCTTAGAAATTGTAATTAGTTTTTGTTGTTTATTCGATCCTATTTTTAATGCTTTATTAATAATTTTATAATAATTTTCCTTTTTAAAATCATAGATATATTCATTGCAAAATTTATATAAAGAAAACTCTCGTTCTTTAATTTTCATGTCTAATACATCTCTAAAGTATAAAACTAATAACCTTAATTCGGTAGAAATATATTTAGATTGAAAACCATTATTATATATTATTTCAGCATATTCTAATTCATTATACTTATAATTCATCAATATTTAACTCCTTTAATGAATAATTTAATCCTAAATAATTTATTTTACCATATTTATTTGGAAAAGGAAATTTAGGATTATCAATAGTATTATTTTTAACATTATTATAAATGTATTTACCATATGTATTCCATAAAATATCCTTATTGCTACTTATTTTATCTTTATAGAAATAATCTATTAAAATATTAGTAACTAAATAAACATCACTACAGAAATTATTTAATTCTTGTTCTAATAAATCATTGTCAATTTTAAAATCTTGTATAATATTATCATCATAATTATAATCATTAGCAACATCATTGAATAATATTTTATTATACCTGATTTTATTAATATGTTGATTTAAAATATTTATAACTTCTTTATATTCTTCATTTGTATACAGATGTTCTTTATTTATATAAATACTAATTATATTACTATCATCTAGTGATTTAATTTTTTTATTTATCTCAAAATTAATACCTTCAATATATTTACATAATAAATTCATTGGATTATTGCTATAAGTTAAAGGCATATATTTATAGAAGTTATCAATAAATTCTTTCTGCTCAAATGATAATCTATCTAATTCTTTTAATTTTTTAAAGGATATTTTATATTTTTGGTGACATGTAATTTCGTTCATTTCACAATATTTTTTATATTTTTTATTTGCTGTTTTATATAAATATTTAAAAAAATAAGGATATTTATTAAGTAAAATACTGTTATGGAATTCTTTTTTCTTAATTATTTCTTCTGAATCATCTACATTAATTATTTGTTTATATACCCATATTTTAGGAATACCTTTAACTTCTCTACCAATTTTAGCCTTATCGATCTGTGCTGATTGTGCTTTACAACATTGCTTCAATCTTGATAATGTTATTTTATATTCATCACTATCATTACCATATTTATCTTCAATGTTTGATAATAATGCATAACCATTACTACTCTTATTTGTTATTGAACCAATTATAGAACCAAAAGAAAATGTATCTGCTTTATATAAATCTTCATCTGAGAAAATTATTTTCTCAGGAGTTGGTGGGGAATAAACAACTGGTAATTCATTCTTAAATACTCCATTAATAATCTCTTGATTTGAAGTAGTTGCTAAAATATCATAATCAACATCTGCTCCCCCAAAATTTACCACTTCATGTCCATGATAATTTAATATAATGCCAAGTCTACAATATTTATACCATTTTTCAGTTTCATCATCTTTTATTAAATTTAATATTACATGCTCACTTCTATAAGTTAATGGTGATCTCATACCATTAATCTTATTAATTTTTCTATTATTCCAATAATTAGAATAAAATTCATCTTTTTTAAGTAATCCTGTAACTTCCAATCCACAAACATGTTGCATAAAACCATAGGGATCGTATACCAAAACTTGGAAATTACCATCTACAAAAATATCACCCATACATCCATTTTGAATTCTAACTTTTAATAAATTTCTAATTTTTGTTTGTATATATTTATCATTTTTTAATTCTGGATTAATTAATAAACTTTTAATCCAATAGTTATCACTATTTATTAAATAATATTTTATACTGTTTTTAGTATTATTTACACCAAGTAAAAATAATAATGTATAATATATATTATCATATGAAACTCCACATATCCAATCTACAAATTGTTGAGATAATTTTTCTATATTATCTTGATTTAAATTTAACGTCTGAATAAATTGATAATTTAACTTTAATATATTCTTTGCTTCTTGGGGAGTATATTGTGATACTCCCCAATATAATTTATTCTTATGACAATTGTTAATATATGTATTAATATCAGGATAACTATCCCATAATTTAAATTGTGATTCAGATATTATTACATCATATTCTCTTAAATCTGCTTTTATATAATTTCCTTTTGAATCTTTATATATTGTGTCTACTATATATTCTCCATTATTAATATCTTGACAGAATCTATGAATGGGGAAGGTACAAAGCATCCCTTTAATAAAACTTTGACGGATGCAAAATTGAGAAGGAATCCAATTCAATCCTAAATCTTTAGCCCATTTTTCTGCTTGTTTGGGAGAAATCAATCCCATCCCATCCGTCCTATTCAATTCCATTCCAATTTCACGTTTTTCTATATCATCATCAATATTCCAATCTTTTTCTATTACATAATTTGCTTTAAATTTATCAATATTAATAAAATCTTTTACAACTATAAATTTTGGTTCACTTACTAAATATGTTGATGAACCTGCAAGTCCAAAATAGGCATTAAACTTACTTGGGGCAAATTGTTTAGTTAAATCTCTACCATTATTTAATCTAGTTTTTAATTCATCTATTATTTCTTCACAACATAATACAACTGTTGAAACTCTAGCTTGACCAGATGAACAACTTAATCTTGAATATCGTTTATTATTTACTGTTACACCTTCGTTAAATATTTTTTTATAATGAGAACGATGTTCTATTACTACTGTTATATAATCAGGTATAAACATAGTTCTATTTATTCTATCTTGAATTTCAATAATTCTATTTGAATTTTCAATAGAATGGTATCTCTGTTTTCTAATATTCCTTTCCTTGAATAGATTCTCAATATGTTTATATTTTATACTGTGCTTTCTAATATCACGAATACTTCTAAGAATTTGGTTATCTGCTAAAGCTACAACTTCTTTTAATTCTTTTGCTTTATTAAAAGGTAATTCTATATCATAATTAAATTCTTTTAACCTAGAGGATTTAAATTTATATGTATAAAATTGTCTATTGTGCAAATATTACACCTCCTATCAATATATATTATTAATATTTGTAATGTCAAAATTTTTGAGTGTTTCTATAAAATCTTTTATTAACCAAGGTCTTAAATTACCTGATGTATTTCTTGTTAATTCTTTATTAAATCTTATATTTAATGTATTAGAATCACATCTATTTGAAAAGTAAATAATTGGATACAACAATTGATTTACTTTTCTATTTATATCATAATCAAATATATCTACAGTTTCTCCTTCTTTGTATATATATTTAGAATACTCAGTATTTAAAAAATTACTTTTAATATTATCTATTTTTTCTTCAATTTTTTTCATTATATTATTTAACTCAAAAGTAATATTTATAAAATTATATCTAGGCAAAAATCTAAAACTATTGTCTACGAAATAATATGACATATTTATATATTCTTGTTTTATAAAATTATCTAATTTAAATTTAATTAAATTATTACTATAAGAATTAATATTATTAAGTTCATAAGAATCTTCAGTCTCTACAATATAAAAATTTTTATTATACAAACCAATCTTATTTAAATTAATAAATAATGTATTATCATTTATTAATCCATTAAATATATTTTTATTATTTTTGATAAAAGTTTTTTTATTATAATAATATTTAGTAAAAACAAAACTTTTATTTCTATAATCTTTAAAATATATTGCATTAATATAATCGGTGCTTTCTTTATAATTTAATTTATAATCAATTATTTTATTGTTATTTTTAAATAAATCTAAAATATTTAATAATAAATCATGAATATTTGATAATTCTTCAATTACATTATCAATTCTATGTTTTAATATATCACTTAATACTTCATCATTAAAATTGTACTCATAAGTCTGATAAACTTCAGGCTCATCACTATCTAAAACATAAAATTTAATAATTATTCCTTTAAAAATTCTATCATAAATTAATCTAGGAATTTCTGTTTCATATTTTATCAAATACCCATTATGCTTTAAATTTAAAAGTTTTAATTTTTTATCAATATTTGATTTTATATGATGTACATAATTTTGTAATATGCTACCTCCGCATTTTATTTTAGATAATATATCTATTGCAACTTTTCTTCCTTCTTCTGAAGAAATAGAGCGTATAAGATTACCAATATCACTATAATCTTTATTTTCATATTTAATTCTTCTAATTTCGTCCCATAACCAATCTAAATTTATCATTTCTTTTTCTCTTATTTCAAGAACATCTTTATCATATTCAGTTAATTTATATTCTCCAATTGTATTATAATATAATTTATCTTCATCATTTAGATTAAAACATTTACCTTCATAGTATAATGCTTTAAATGTTGGAATAGAATTATCAAAGACACTTATCATTGAATTAATGTTAACTTCGACTATAATATGATTTAATTTTATCCATCTATCTATATAATCTTTAATCTTTTTCTTATTACTATAATTAAATTCAAAATGAATAGTGTTTCCGCAAGAAGTTTTAATAGTAGCATCTGGTATGTATTTTCTACCATCGATATCTATTGCAACTTCAAATAAAATTTGATTACAAATATATTCATTTACTTTATCTGTTATTACATTAAATTTGTCACCTATATTTATAAACTCTGTTTTCATCCAAAAATGGACGAATGACTCCTGACCACATTTTTCAGCATTTAAATGTTTAAAATGAGGAGTTACTTTTGCATTTTCACCATTAATAACTTTTCCATTAGGTGCAACAGGTATAACTTCTGATCCACAAACTATACATTCATATTCATCATGTCTATTATCTTCATTAATTTGACTAATATTTATTTTACTACCATCACTTTTTCTTCTAACAACGGCCATTTGTATATTTTCAAAATTCAAATTCAATATATTACCTCCAATTTTTATTTTTATGTTAGTACAAGAGATATTTCACCATTGTACTAACAAACAAACTATCTAACCATAATAACTATCTACTCATCACCCACAACATACCTAGCACCAACAAAACCTTCATCAATCATTTCTCCATGACTACTACCATCTTCACACTTAATATCCTTATACAACGTATAACTTGCTTTCCACCATTTCTCATTCTGTTCACTAATGAAATATCTAATAATAAACATATCATCGTTTTCATTCTCAATATAAACTCTTTTACTTGGTTCAGCATCTATCAATTTAATTTCACCAGTCAAACCATATTCACTTCTATTATCAAAATTATGTATCACTTGTTTTACAAATTCAGGATAACCATACCCATCATAATATTTGAAAAATTCTTCTGTGACTAAAATTTCAAAATCATCTTCTTCATTATCATTATCTTCTCCATCACCCTTATAATACTCACAATCATCACATTCTCTATCTGAACAATCTAATTCTCCTAATTCACCATTATATCCACAGAAACTATCATCATCCTCACTAAAAAATTCATCCAATATTCCTTGATAAATTCCTTCATTATCACTATTATCATCAATTCTACATAAACACGCAACTCTAGCACCATCAATAAAGTAGCTCATATCTTCAATAATCCTATTAATCTCCCATTCAATACTCTCACAATAATAACCAACAATATGATCTACTAATCCATAATTCGGAGGATTCCAGAATGACTCAACAAAGAATTTATCCTTTACAGATTTAGATTCTTTGTTTTCTGAGAATAGAAATTTAAATTCACCTAGTCCTTCAAGATTAATTTCATAAAATGTACCTTGGACTATACTTGCTTGTGCTTTTTTCATAATATTAGTCTCCTTTTATATTATAATTTATGTATTTATCTTAAATCACTCATAATATCATCCATGTCTTGCCTACATTCTAAATAAAAATCTTTTCTGCATTCACGATCACAGAATTCATTCCCCTCAATATCTTTCACTATATCCCTATCCTCATCATCCAATAACCTCAAACATTTAGCACAATATGTATTTGTATTATTACTATCATTCTTAAACTTATATATACTCCTTTCATTTATATATTTATTTAGTCCCATCTATACACTCTACTCCTCGCTCAGTCAATTCACTTAATCCATTTAATTTATCAATATCATCTAAAAATACATTATATATCTCAATATCTACAAAATCATCACAATTATTAAAAATCACAGACTCTAAATCCTCACTATTAACATGATAACTAAGTAATCCATTATTATCATCAATCTTATTCAATAGTCTGCCTGATTCATTAAATAGTATCTTACAACCTTTCATAATTTTAATATCTATTTGATTATTTAAAGAGTAGCATATATTATAAAGTATGTCTGATATGTTAGTTGTTGATTTAGTAGTAGGGGAGTAGAGAATATAATTTGCATCTTGATCGTAAGATAATTTCCCACTATAGACATGTAAATTCTTACTTATTGTTTTATTTGTTTTATTCATATGTATATTCCTTCTTTCTATTTTTATTTTTATTTTTGTATTTATAATTATATTTCAACTAACTAATATGTGTAATTATATTGCTAATTTACATTTATGTTCTTCAATTCTTCTATTAGCAATATCAACCCAATATTCACCAGTTGTATCATTTTTACCATTATCAAAACCTATGTAATTTCTATTAGTATTTAAACATGCTATAATTGTACTACCAGAACCACAGCAATTATCCAAAACTAATTCACTTTCATTTGTATATGTACGAATTAAATCTTCACAAAACTCTACTGGTTTTTGTGTTGGATGAAATATATTACCTTTATAATTGTCTTTTTTAAATTCTTTTATAGAAGTAGGTAATTTTTTATCTGGTTCATACTTATCAGAATATTTTATTTGCCCACCTAACCCTCCAGCATCTTCTCTGTCTTTTCTATTTTCACTTAATTTTCCTTTATGTCTTGTTTGAGGTTTATCTAATTGAATTTTTTGTGGATTATATGTAGGTTGTTTCTTATAAAATACTAATATTTCTTCATGTATCTTTAATGGTTGTTTATTTCCTTGTGCAAAATTTCCTGCTTTTCGTTTATTCCATATGATATCATATCTTAATAATTTTAAATTTGATGCTCCAAGTACAGAAGTAAATGGTTGACTACAAAATAATAAAATTGCTCCGTTATCTTTTATTATTCTCTCATATTGTTCCCAAAGTTTATCTAATGGAATAAGTGAATCCCATTTCGATTTTGTAGTATTATAAGGAAGGTCTGCGAGAATTAAATCTATGGATTCATTATCAATTAGTTCCATACCTTCGAGACAATCAATGTTATATATTTTATTTATTTCAAGCAAATATTATTCCTCCTTAAATCAATTGTATAACTTCATCCCAATTAAACTTCACAACTTCACCAGTTTTAATATCAACAATTTCTCTTTCTTCTTTGTCATCTATCATCTTATAACCAAATTCTTTAAGTAAATTTGAATTGAATTTATTGGTGTCAAATGGAGCAAGTATTAATTTTGCTTGTTCATGAAATGGTTCTAACCAATCAATTATTTCAAGACCGTCATTTAGTATATATAAATTTACTTTAATGTTCCATGAAATATATATTGCTCTAGCTAAATTATCTTCTGTAAAATATCCAGTATTACCCATAGAATTTTCATAGTAGAATCTCATATTGGTTTCTCCTCTAAGTATAATTATAATATGAATTTAAAAAACTATTTCATATATCTTACTATCTAACTAATTTGCTATATTTACTTCCTAACTTCATTAAATGTAAATACCATCTAGTAGGACGATTTTTAATTACTAAATAATTTCTACTTAAATTTCTCATGAAAAAATCCTCCTAAATTATAATTTTAATAAGAAATTTTACCTAAATTAGACACACAATTTTCTCATATGTAGACTTATTAAAAAATTTTTATTGCCTAGCTAATTTTGTTAAAATATAGTTGTAAAAAGTAAAGATTTATTAAAAATGCTTATGAACCATTAATTTTATTGTAATTATTGATATATCTTATAAAGTATTGTTTTTATTGGATTTAATAGCATTTTTAAAATTATGTATTTTATATTGATAGTAAGATTTTTTGTGAAAATTAAAATAAGTAAATTAAAAAATTATAATACTAATTTAATCACTTTTTGATTTTCTGTTTTTCTCTTTTTCAAATTTCTTCTGTAATTTCTCTTGTCTTTTTAATTCTTTTAATTGCTCTAACCTACCTTTAATTTTAAAACCTAAAGCCAAATTTAATTCTTCTATGTATTTTTCTTTAACTAGTATGATACTTTCTGTATCTCCTTGGCAGAGATAAGTATATTCAATATTTTGTTCGTTAATTTTATTGATGGTTTGGTTAGATGAAAGATAGATTGCTAGTGTGTCTTTAGAATAACGATATATTTCTGTTTTGTATTTTCCACATAGAAATTGATTACTTTGATTTGTTATTTCATCTATTATTGGATTATTAGTGTTGTATTTGTTTTCAATGAAAATTGTATATGTACCTATGTATTTGTTCAATGATGGGGAGGGACACCTCCTTTCTTTATAGATTTTTGTTACTTTTTATTTACTTTTAAGATTCTTGCTTATGTATTTATTTATTAACTAATTGTATTATAGCATGATAGTAGGGTAGAAGTCAAGAAAAATATATAAATAATTATTTTTATATTCTGTTAAATATTTAATAAATTATTATTTATTTAATTTATTTAATCTTTTCTCTGCAATATCACAATAATCTTTATTCATCTCAAAACCTATATGATCAAAACCTAATTCTTGACAAGCAATAAATGTTGTGCCTGAGCCTTCAAATGGATCTAAGCATATACCATTAGGAGGAGTAACTAATGTAACTAAATATTTAATTAATGATAATGGTTTTACTGTAGGATGATTATTACCTTCACCACGTTCCTTTTTACTTGCTTTAGCACAATACATAAAATTAATAACTTCATAATCACTATCATCATAATTACATTGTTTAAAGAATCTACTTGCTCCACCTGTATCATCTCTTGATATTAATTTACCTCTTCTTAATGGAGGGACACCTTGACCATTTGTTGCAATTCCTACTTCTGCATTTCCATTTGCTTTACCTGATGGACGAATACCACTTTGACTATCTAATATTTTACCTGCATCTTCATCTATAATTATATTTGCAGGGAATCTACCTTGATTATTATGTAATTGTTGTTTTTCACCACTAGAATTATCTTTATTATTACCTATTTCTAATCCTGCTTTAGCATTATGTTGATAATTTTTACCTATTCTTGGATCGTCATTTTCAACATATTCAACCCTACAATCATCAATATTAATTCCACCAGTGTTCCATTTTAGAACATTATCTACAATAGTTTTTTCACTTAAAGGTTTTCTTGCTACTATAATTGGTTCATGTGCTGGTTTAAGGGATGTGCCGTATCCAGACCATTGCTTTGCTTCTTCTGTTGCTAAATCAAATAATTCTTCTGTTTTTGAATTTGATTGTGAACCAACAATTTTAGCAAAATCATTTCCACCACTTCTTTGATGC
>Ga0209000_1001430_pt1 | contig 15205 bp, 9 predicted proteins | sample RifGroD2_FD_183998 | JGI IMG/M metagenome (GOLD analysis project Ga0209000, IMG submission 183998) | Groundwater microbial communities from Rifle, Colorado, USA - Groundwater D2 (SPAdes) (version 2) | ecosystem: Environmental > Aquatic > Deep subsurface > Groundwater | place: Rifle, Colorado...
CTCGCTTAAATCTTCAGCGAGTCGTTTCGTCAAAGTGGTTACCAGCACCCGCTCCTTTTTCTGCGCCCGTTTCTTGATTTGTTTCAAAAGGTCATCTACCTGAGTCTTTGCAGGTTTCACGTAGATTATCGGGTCGACAAGACCGGTTGGCCGTATAATTTGCTCGACCACTTTGCCCTGGCATTTTTTCAACTCATAAGGAGCGGGTGTTGCTGAAACGAACATGATTTGATGAATCCTTGATTCCCACTCGTCAAACCGTAAAGGACGGTTATCCAGCGCAGAGGGTAAACGGAAGCCGTATGCAACCAGAGTCTCTTTGCGCGCCCGGTCTCCGTGGTACATGCCCGCAATTTGAGGGACAGAGACGTGAGACTCGTCCACAATCAGAAAAAAATCTTTGGGGAAGTAATCGAAAAGGGTATAGGATGTCTCCCCTGGTGCGCGACCGCTGAGGTGTCTCGAATAGTTTTCGATACCATGACAATAACCAACCTCCAGGAGCATCTCCATATCGTAGCGCGTCCGTGCCTCAAGTCGCTGTGCCTCCAGGAGTTTTTCCTGAGAACGAAGCTCCTTAAGGCGGTCGTTCAATTCGTATTCGATAGATTTTACAACCCCTTCAATCTTTCCCTCCGGCATGACAAAGTGTTTGGCCGGATAAATGGACACCTCTTTCACCTCTTGCAAAGAATTACCCGTTGTGGGATTGATTATGGAAATCCTGTCGACTTCATCTCCAAACAATTCTATACGGTATGCAGTCTCTTCGTAGGCGGGGAATACCTCTACAACGTCCCCGCGCACCCGCAATGTGCCACGAACGAAATTGATATCGTTCCGCTCATATTGGATGCTAATGAGCTTTCTCAAAAGTTTGTTCCGTTCTATTAAATCTCCCTTGCAGAGATGCACGTACATCTCCTGATACTCTTCAGGAGAACCCAGCCCATAGATACAGGAAACGCTGGCGACAATGATAACGTCCCTGCGTGACATAAGGCCGCTGGTGGCGGCGAGGCGCAGACGGTCGATTTCCTGGTTTATGGTAGCCTCTTTCTCGATGTAGATGTCACGCTGTGGAATGTACGCCTCGGGTTGATAATAATCGTAATAGCTCACAAAGTATCCCACGGCGTTTTCCGGAAAGAAGCTCTTAAACTCGCTGTAAAGCTGGGCGGCCAGGGTTTTATTGTGAGTCATAACCAGCGTAGGCTTTCCCAGAGCTGCTATGACGTTAGCCATGGTAAATGTCTTACCTGAGCCCGTAACTCCCAATAAGGTTTGATAATTGACGTTATTTTTGCAGCCATCGACCAGTTGCTGTATTGCGCGTGGCTGGTCGCCTTGCGGCGTAAATGATGAAACTAACTTAAAAACAGACATTACAATTTATGATTTGCGATTTTTGATTTGTGATTTATTTATATTCTTTTCCGTGCTATTCTGCGTCATTCCGTGGTAACCACTCACTCTTTATAATATTGCGAAGACTTATATTTCAAAAGGAATTCGTCAATAAAAACCTTCACCGTAGCGGCAATGGGAACCGCCAGCAATAATCCCAGAAATCCCAGCAGTTGACTGCAAATCAGGATAGAGAGGATTACCATGACCGGGCTCAATCCTAACCCTTTCCCCATAATCCGCGGCGTTATAACAGTTCCTTCAAGTATTTGACCAACACCGAAGGTTATTAAAATATATATTATATGTTTGAAATCATGAAATTGAAAGAGCGCAAGTGCGGAAGCCAGGACAATGCCAGTTCCGGTGCCAACGTATGGGATCAGATTACCAAAGCCGCCGATAAAGCCGATAAGAAATGACAAGGGGACGCCTGCGATTGTCAGACCTATGCTGTAAATAAGAGAAAGGATAAGACAGATAATAAGCTGGCCTCGAAGGAAAGAGCGGAGATTATTATTTACTCTGGAGAGAAGACTTATTGCCCGGTCTCTTTTCGATAAAGGGAAAATGTTTTTTATATTCTGGGCAATGATATTGAAGTCCACGAGCAGGTAAACAGACACGACGCCAAAAATAATAAAATTTACGAGAATTCCCACGAAACCAAAGGTGCTGTAAAAAATGTTCTTGATAATATTCAGGAAAAAACTGACAACCTGTGGAATATATTTTTTGAATCCGCCTAACATCTCAGTTAAACGTATTTTTTGCAAACGGGATTCTTTCCCGGCATCAGACTCCTGGTCATCGGAGGGTTCCTGTTTATCATGATTTTTTATGTCTGCCTCTTTTTCCGGATTTGCAGGTGTAATCTTTTCATGATCATGTTTGAATATGGGCTCGATGCGCCCTTTCAGGAGTGAGTCAACTGATTTGGCAAGTTCTATATTCCCGTATTTTTCTATCCACGCCTCGATAGTGGTTTCATATTTTGGATATTGTTTCTTAATCGTGCTGCCCACCTGATAAATTCCTTTGGTTGTCTTTGGAATTGCATACGTCAGAAATCCAGCCGTAGTGAGAAGAACGGCAATAATTATAAAAACAATCCCAAACCCGCGGTGTATGTGCTTACGGGTAAATGGCCAGCATCTACGTTCGAAGAAATCAACTACAGGATCGAAAATATAAGCAACAATAAAGGCAAGTAAAAGGGAGATAAGCGTCCCTCTCAGGAAATAACATAACACAAGAAAGACAATAATTGAAAGGCCAATGAGCATTACACGTACCCATAAGTTTTCCAATATTTTTTGCCGTTCTTTTTCCATAATTTAAATTTTCTATATCAAGTATTGTCCTCCCCTCCATCCCCTCCTTGCGAAGGAGGAGAAAGGGGTGGTTTAAAATCAAAAATGTTTTACTCGATAATGAGCAATTTTATATATTTTGTTCTTGTTACTCTTGATCATTCAGATTGATATCGGCAGTATCTACCCCAATCTTTATATGATCTCTTATAGACTCCAGAACCGATGTGTTTATACCTTTCACTTTGGACAATTCATCAATGCTTTTGAAACTGCCGTATTTTTCCCGGTATGCCACAATCGCCTTTGCCTTTACTTCTCCCAATTTTGGCAGCAATACCAGTTCATACCATGGGGCATTGTTTACGTCCAGTTTTACTTTTATATCTTCAGGTTTAAGGGTACTCACGATCTCCGTTTCGGGCAGCCACCAATGACGATCCATACCTACTTTTATGATGGTACCAATGAGCAACGTTGTAACCAAAAAGAAGATAACAATAAGTTGCTTTCTTGTGGGAGAGGTATTGCTGGATGGCTTCTGTGAATTTTGCATAATTCCTACAGCCATTTTGAAGGATTTTATATATTCTCAAATTTCTCGATTTTATTCTAACAGTAATTTAAAGGCTTTCAAGGGAATTTAATTATTTTAGCATTTTTCCGTGAATTTAAATATCTGTTCCCGTTTTAATGATGCATCAAAAATCCCTTGATAATAAAGAAGATTTAAGCTATAAATTGACCAGCTTATATGCTGCGAGAGGGAACAGGATAATTTAATTTAAAACCGTGGGTAGCTAAAATTTTGAATGAAACACACACCATTCCCCTTTAAATATCATGGTTGGGTGGGACTCGGATTAATCTTTTTTGTGGAGTTCTGCCTGCTCGCCCAGCACCGTATTCACTTTGCCTATAAAATAAGCGTTTGGGCGACACCGCTATGCTGGCTGGGTTACGTGATGTTTCTGGATGCAGTCCTTTTCAAGCTCAAAGGAAATTCACTCCTCTGTAACAGAAGGCGGGAATTTTATATCCAGATGCCTTTGTCAGTTGCCTTCTGGCTCTTATTTGAATTTTACAATCTCCACCTCGTAAATTGGGAATACCACGGCCTGCCTGAAAACAAGATCGAACTCTGCATCGGGATGGGACTCTCCTTCGCCATGATCATGCCGGGCATGTTCCAGACAGCAGAACTCCTGGAAACCCTCCACTTTTTTGACCGATTCCGGATTGCCAATCTCCGGGTTTCAAACAGGGTTATTTACAGCAGTGTTGTGCTTGGATTCTTCTTCATCATGGCGCCATTACTGATTAATAGGGACTATGCCCGATATCTCTTTGGGCTTGTTTGGACGGGATATGTGATGATATTCGATCCCATCGTATATTCAAGTAAGGGAGATTCTCTGTTAAAGGATTTGGAAGAAGGCAGGCTTTCTCGGATACTGAGCTTATTTATGGCTGGTTATATCTGCGGTTTCCTGTGGGAATTCTGGAACTTTTGGGCTGCGTCAAAGTGGGTATATACAGCCCCATTCATGAAGGATATAAAAATCTTTGAGATGCCTGTGGCGGGATTCCTGGGATTCGGTCCCTTTGCGTGGGAGTATTTCTGCTTTTACCATTTCTGCAAGTTAATGAAACGAAGGCCTCAGACTGACGAGACAAATAAAACCACAGATTACACATCATAGCGGAGCCACAACCAAAAGATAGCACACAGATTACGCAGATTAAACAGATTTACACAGATAAAAAATAATCAATGTTCGGGGCTGTCCAAAAAGTTCAATTTTCAACTGTCCTTGCGAGCGTGAGCGTAGCAATCTATTTTGAAACCCTTTAAAATCAAGGGATGGCTTCAGTCGTTCCTCCTTCGCAATGACATGGTAATAACTTTTTGGACAACATCAAGCAACTAAAGTGTTAATTCTTTCTACCATAGCGACAACTTTTAACAAAACTTTCTCCCAATGGTGTTAGCTGAACAAATTCGTATGTTTTTATTACAAGAGGAAACTTTTGGTCTCCTGCATCATTTACAACAGCAAGAGCGTCGGTTATGCCGGGTAATTGTAACAGATTTAATCTTATCAGATTACAAACAATTAAATAGAACTGTTCGGATGATAACCCTATATTACTACATACATTTTCTTTAGAAATTCTAAATTCACTTTTATGTCCAAAACCAGTTCTTTCCCATGGTATTTCTTCTTTCATATAAAAACTATAATATGTGTCGAGAAGTTTAGCTTCAATTGGAGTTAATTGCTTTAGTATATCAATATAACTAGAATGAATATCCTTTGAATTTTTAGGATCAGCCGCGTTAGCTAGCAAAGCAGCCCATATTCCCTGCATATCTCCATTATCTTCTAAAGACGCAGATTCTAACAAAGGATGTAAAATTTTTAATGGAATAGCCTTTGGATTTATACCTTTGTCAAGCAAGTATTGACGAGCCTTAAGGATTGTTTCTATTATTCTTTTATATCTCCATAGTTTCACCTTCATACCTAAAGAGCCATCCAATAACTCTGATAGAATATCTCCAGTTTTTTCAGCTAGCGGACCGAAAATTTTTGAAAGAAATTCGTTTGCTTCTTCAGGAAATTTTTCAATATTCAATACTAAAACTCCTTGAAATGTCTTCTGATAGCGGTCTCGGCTTGCTCTGTGGGTTTCAGCAATCGTTACTTTGTAAGCAGATTTGATAAGTGAGCTACCAAAAGAGGTTGGATTATATATCATTCCTGCAAAATCAGGAATCAAAATGTATGTTATATCGTTTTCTGGATTTCCACTTATGTGGGAATGACAAAAGAAATTAAGCTCTTATCCATCACCGCTTGTACTTTATTTTAAAGGTTACTGATATGCACACAAAATCTCAAGCCACCTTCCGCTCAATGTCTTCGAACTTGACGGCAACTCTCTTGGAGACGCCTGGCTCTTGCATCGTAATCCCATAAAGCACGTTGGCAACGCCCATGGTGACCTTGCTGTGGGTAATGACGAGGAATTGCGTGTCGCTGGTGAACTCTTTTAAGATATGGATAAATCTGTTGATGTTGCTTTCGTCCAGGGCGGCGTCCACCTCGTCCAGTATGCAGAATGGACTGGGTTTAGCTTGAAACACAGCAAAAAGCAACGCCACGGTTGTCATTACCTTTTCACCACCTGAAAGGAGCGTAATTGAGCGAAGCTCTTTATCGGGGGGTTGCGCCACTATCTCAATTCCTGCCTCTAACATGTCCACATTTTCCTCCAGAATTACATCGGCCTTGCCCCCGCCAAACAATTTCCGGAACATTGCCTGGAAATTCTGACGAATATCGTTAAAGACCTTCTCGAATAATTCACGGCTGGTATGGTTGATTTTTTGAATTAAATTTTGCAGGGCATCCTTTGATTTTGCGAGGTCATCCCTCTGATTCACAAGAAAGGTCTCACGGATTTCGAGTTCATCCTGTTCTTTGATTGCTTCGAGATTCACGTTTCCCAGTCTTTCAATCTTTCCCTGATATTCTTCGATTTCTTTGGAAACAGCTTCCCAGAAATCAACTGGCGGAGTGGCTGCATCTGCCGTTTCGGCCGGTGTTGTGGTCATCAACTCCAGATTGATTTCACCTGTGGTAGCATCCAGATTTGACAGGTCGAGTTGATATTCCTCCCTGACACGCTCTTCCAAATTCAATATACGAATCTGGCACTCGTTTTCTTTGAGTTTCAATTCCTGCAGTTGTTGTTCGGTTTGCTTGAGATCTGCCCGTTTTTCTTCGAGGGACGTATTTAATTCCATAACTTTAAGGTCGTGTTCCTCTCGATCAGTCTTAAGAGAGTCTATTGTCTCTTCCAATGCAACCTTCTTTGCCTGAAATTCGCTTATCAAAATTTCCAGTTGTTTGATCTCTTCCTCGGCTTTCTGCTTTTTCTGCTGGCAATTCTGGCTCTCATTTATGATATACTGAATTTGTTCCTGCATCTCACAGAGCTCAACCTGGAGTTTATTCAGGACATTACTCAATCCGTCTCTCTTTTCCTGCCTTTGGGCAAGGCCGACCTTTAAGGTCGTTATTTCATCCTGAACATTTTTCTTCAATTGTTCTTTCTCTTTTACGAGCATGGATGATTCTTCAACCTGTTGTTCTAACTGCCTGTGCTGCTCGCCGAGATGTCTCAATTCATCCTGCAGAACCTTCTCACGTTCACAAGCCTTTTCCAATTCCACGTGAATCTCTTCCATCTCGTTCGCATTGATCTTTTTCTCTGCAACAAGTTCTTCTTGCTTCCGTTCGTTCTGCGTAAGCTCATTATCCTTCGAAATCCTCTGGATATTTACCTGGTCGATTCTCTTTGCCAGTTGCGCCGTTTCTACTTCGAGCCCTGTAAGTTCATCAATAAGGATGCGCTTGTCATGTTCCAGTTTTTCAAGGGTTTGCCGAATTTGAGCTAATTCTTCTTCAATCTTCTTCAATTCGCTCTTACGGGATATGATCCCCACCTGCCCCTGTCTCTTGCCTCCGCTTATCGTACCCTCAGGCTCTAACAGATCACCGTCGAGCGTCACACAACGAACGGTACGGCTATGGCCATTCAGAAACAATGCGGCATTAAGATTCTTTACAACGATTGTATTATTTAAAAACACGCCAATAACCTTGCAAACCTCTTCCGTACTGTTTATAAGTTTACTGGCAATACCCACAACATCTGGTTTTTGCAGTATCTCTTCGGGAACAGTCGCATGACCGCTTATTCTATCTAACGGGAAAAAGATTGCATGTCCCTTCTGGTTCTTCTGCAGGAATGTAAGCGCCTGAACGGCATTATCGGTGGTATCCGTAACAATGCCCTGCACCCTTTCGCCCAGAGCGGTTTCGATAGCGAGTGCATACGGTAGATCGACTTTCAAGAGATCGGCTACCATGCCCTGTATCCCTTTTACCGAAGCGTCATTTTTTTTAGCGTCCTCCAGGATGGCCATTGCGCCTGCCCCGACTCCCTCCAACCGCATTTCGTAATCCATAAGGACTTCGTGCCGTGAGGTTTTGCTGCTCTGCAGTTGTTTCTGCTGATTGATTTGTTCATCCAGAGTTCGTATGGTAGTTACCAATTCCTGGATGCGCCCTTTCGAGGCAGATAATTTTTGGTCTAAACTGTTAAATTCTTCCGTCAATGTGTTCTTTTCATTCGTGGTTTCATGATGTTTGGAAATCAAGGTCTCCACGAATGTTTGAATTTCCTCCTGCCGCTTCGCAAGCCGCATTTTTCTGCTTTTCAGGGCGTCGTTTTCGGTGGTCAGGCTGCCAATCTCATTCTGGAGGCTGGATTCTTTTTGAAGGATTGAAATGACCTCAGACTTCTTCTCTTCAATACCCTGATACAACAAATCACATTCAAAAACGATTTGCTTCTGTTCTGTTTCTTTTGTTTTCTGGACTTCGACAAGCCTTGAGATTTCCTGCTCTAAGGCGTTCAGCAACGCCTTCGTTTCTGCGATCTTATTGTTTGTTTCGAGCACTTTATTTTCCAGGCTTTTTTGCTGCTCAATATATTTTTCACGCTGGGTATCTAACTCTTTAATGCGTTCGTGATTATATTTTACTTTGTCCTGATTATTTGATATTTGAGACCCCAGGTTTACCATGTCGGTCTGCATCTGCGCTAACTGCTGATTTAACTGTTCTATCGCATCTTCGACCTCATGTATTTGCATCTCGAGTTCGCCAATCTCCGTAACCATCTTCTTGCCTTGCTCTTCAATCTGACCGATTTGCTCTGAGACAGACGCCTTTTTACTTTTAAGGTCCCGATAGTTTCTCAGCGAAAGGCCGACCTTTAATTTTTTTAAATGTTCAATATATTCCTGAAATTTACGCGCCCTGGATGCCTGGATTTTTACCGAGCGAAGCTGTTTTTGTAATTCCTCTATAATATCGGCAACCCTGAGCAAATTCTGCTCGACATGTTCAAGCTTACTTAGGGCAGATTTTTTTCGTGCCTTAAACTTACTGATGCCCGCAGCCTCTTCAAATAAGAATCGCCTCTCGTGAGAATCCGCCTGCAGCAAGGCTTCTACGTTGCCCTGCTCGATCACGGAATATGCGTTTGCGCTAAAACCCGTATCAAGGAAAAGCTCCCGAATATCTTTTAACCGGCTTGCTTGTTTATTGACAAGATACTCTGATTCACCTGAAGTATACAAACGGCGGGTGATGCAGACCTCTGTATATTCGAGCGGCAATAGACCTTTATTGTTTTGAATGGTCAGAGAGACCTCTGCATAACCAAGAGATGGGCGTTTATCAGTCCCGTTGAAGATCACGTCCGCCATTTCATTGCCTCTGAGTGATTTTACGCTCTGCTCACCCAGCACCCACTTGACGGCGTCAATGACATTACTCTTTCCGCAACCGTTTGGCCCGACAATGACAGTTATTCCATCTTCAAAGAGGATTTCTGTTTTTTCAGCAAACGACTTAAATCCGAACAACTCCAGTTTTTTTAGTTTCATAATCCTGAATAAACCATCATGAGCCAAAGGCTCACAAAAAAGCATGGAAATACATCACCCTCTCTCAATCCCTCCCATCCCTTCGACTTCGCTCAGGACAGGCAAGTGAGGGAAAGCTCCTTCGCCCCTTGTGGGAGAGGGTACGGGTGAGGGGTATTTTCGTATCAAATACTACAAAGAGGGGTGTTTCGATAAATCAAAACACCCCTCTTCCATTACACATACATGGTTCAACGAATAAATATAACTGATTACTTACGTAATGATTTTGTATGTATTATGTAGGTACTTGCAAGTTTTTTAAATATTACTAAAAATATTGATTATTTCTTAGTTGTCTTCTTCTTTGCTGGTGCTGCTTTCTTACTTGCTCCTTTTGACGTCTTTGCAGAAGTTCCACACTTCTTCATCGCCATAACAAATCACCCCCTCTCTTCGGTCGCTGTGACCAAAATGTATAATGAAATTACCAATTTCTCTGTAAAACCTTTCCTTCTTCACCACGCACACAGCAGTAATCAACGTATTTGCCGGCGCTTGTTGCGAAATCCCGGAGTGTTTCTACAGGATATGGTTCAATATTTAGCATCTTTGTATCCAGACAGTGATTCGGCTTAAAAGATTGTATTATATATCGCCCGGCGCCTTGAATAGACCTGGCAATAGCCTCGATATCATCTCCGTCGAGTTGTGTTGGGCATACCGTGGTACGGAATTCATATTCAATGCCGCTTTCCATAATAATGCGGATGCTCTTTTTGATGTCTTCGATATTGCAGGGCACACCGGAAATTTGTTCGTACTTTTCCCTCTGAAGAGGGGCCTTTATATCCATAGCCACGCAATCCACAAGATCTCTGTCAATTAAATCCCTGATCACATGAGGATTGGTGCCGTTGGTATCCAGGCGCACCATAATTCCTGTGTCCTTGAATACCTTTAGGAGAACATCGAGACGCTTGTGCGAGGTTGGCTCACCGCCGGTGACTACAATACCATCAACCCAGCCAAGATTTTGCCGTAGCTTGCTAACGACGGCATCGATAGGAATGGATTCCAATTCATTCGGCGCTTGAACCAAATGAGGGGCATGACAATAAGGACACCGAAGGTTGCACGTCGGTAAAAAGACTATAGAGACTATCTTTCCTTCCCATTCGATGAGGCTATTTTCTATAAATCCTTTGATTGGTACAACCACTTATCGTGTTACCCTCGTTAAATAAGATTCCTCGACTCCACGCAGAATGACGTTATCCCGCATAGCGTCGAAGTGCGATTTATAAATCTCTATGCGCAAATTCCAAATTTCTCCTTTGCATCTTCATTGTTTCTGTGATAATCACCAGTGTAGTCCATCACGCCGTGTGTATCAAGAAAATTTAACACTTTGTTGTACATGATTCAGAAAGTACACTCTCCTCTTTTGGCAAGAAGTCGTTGACGCTGTAATTACCCTTGTGTCTGTCTGCCAGCTCGCCGATCTTTGATTTGTTCCAGTTATTGATACGACTAAAATACCCTACGATCCTTGAAATGCCGTACACATTTCTGGAACCACAGTATCCGCAGATATCGGTAAGTTTCTGGGTAACCTTCTTACAATCATTGCAAATAGTGAATTCCGGGGAAATCGTGACCTGTGCAGCCTGCGTGTTTTTAAAGGTCTTTTTTACCAGATTCATGATGCTGGCTGGAGACGGCCTTTGCTCGCCAACAAATGCATGGATAATTGCGCCCGATTCAATCATGGTGTGAAACTTACTCTGGAGGAAGATTCGGGTAATCATATCCACAGGCGCATCCGGGCGCAGATGCACACTATTGGTGTAGTAGAATTCATCCTTCTCGATATTTCCCTTGACCATGTCAGCGGCCTCCGGATAATTCCTCACGTCAACCTTGGCAAGCCTTCTGCTTGCGCTTTCGGCAGGTGATTCCTCTAAGGAAAATTTTAAATTATATTTCTTTCCCTCTTCCTTGACACGCGTATACATGTGTGAAACAACCCGCAACCCCTGCTTAATCATATCATCGCCTTCGTGCAGTTCTCTTCCGGTCATAAATTGCAGGCACTCATTCAATCCCAGGATACCCACAATATAGGTTGAGGCCTCCAGATCAACATAAGGGCGGTCATCCCTGGCCTTCTTGCCAATCTCCCAGAGGGGCATTTCGGGACTTGACATTAATTTTCCCACAAATTTCTTTTTCTGGAGATGCGCTTTGACGGCAATTTCAATACCTTTATCAATCTCTTTATACAATGCATCCCAATTGCCTTTTCCTGCTCTATAGGAGGCCTGCGGGAGGTTAATGGTAATATTCTGGAATCCGCAGAAACGCATACTTTCAGGGTGTTTGATCATATAATGGTCATCGATCGTGGTACGCAAACGGCAACAGGCAGAGAGCGTGATTTCATCCCTATCAAAGATGAAATAAGGGACACCGTTTTCGCTGGCTATCTGACATGCATATTCCAGGAGTTCGTACTGTTTGGGGTCGCTGAGGGTATCTTCATTAATGTGAAAATCACACTTCGGGAAGGCAAAGACGTGTCCATAGCAATCCCCCTCGCGCCATACATCCAGCATGGCTAATGTGAACTGACGGGCTGTTTCCTCATAATCTCCATAGGTTTTTCCTGTAGGTTTTCCACTGGGTCCAATAGCAGGAATATTCCTTAAGTATCGGGGAATGCCTGTATGAACATTGAAATCTAAGAATAACGTCTGGCCACCTCGGGAAAAAGAGCTCTGAGAGCAACTGAAAATAAGGTGTTGTGCCTCTTGTTTCATCTCTTTATAGCTCATGCCCTCCAGATAAGGGGCATACATGATGTTGACATATGCCACGCCAAGCGCACCCGCATAGTAGGCCTGCATGGAAGCCAAAAATGTATTAAGATGCCCCGTCAGGGTGCGCGCATGCTTTGCCGGAGCTGATTCTGTATCCAGATTCTGGAGTGACAATCCGTATTTTTTTAAATATTCAAGGGAGTGGGAAGAACAGTATACCCGCGTCGGATAGCCCAGGTCGTGAATGTGCACCATCCCGTTCATGTGGGCGTCTGCCACTTCCTTTGAATATACCTCCTTGAGGGCAAACTGCTTTAAGGTATTCTCGGCAATTGCAAGGTTGATTGCCTCAGGGTTATTCGTGGAGATATTGCTGTTTTCCTTATTTTTTGACATGATCAGCTCTTCGAGGTCGTACTTGGGCATACCGATTACCTGCTGTTTTTCGAGTTTCTTGTCAAACCCCCTCTCGAAGAGTTCATTATCTACCAGTTCTCGTATCAGCGACGTCGAAATACGATTTAATCCGGAGGAAAAAACCCTCTGTTCTACAGTGCCCGCAATTTCTCCTGAGACCTCTTCCGGCAGGTCGGCTTCCTTTTCCAGAGCCTCCGCAATCTTTCTTTTATCCCATGGGAACGTTTCGTCTTTCGTCTCCGTGTTTACCAGAAGGGAGACATCTGTCGTGTCTGCACGTTTCTTGGTTTGTTTTCTCACCCGAAGGGATTCGCGACTCCTCGCCCTTTTATCACGATAGAGGATGTAAGCCTTGGCTGTCTTGGCATGTCCGGTTTCTATGAGCACCTTTTCTACAATATCCTGTATATCTTCAATACCGGGGGTCTGTCCAGCATATTTTTTTTCCAGAAACATGGTAACAACAACCGCTAGTTCATCTGCCAGGGCGCGGTCTTCACCGCCCACTGCCTGCGCCGCATTAAATATGGCATCGGCGATTTTTTTCTCGTTAAAAGGTACTTTTCTTCCGTCACGTTTTAACACATACTCCATCGTTGCTGTTGTGTCCATGCCCCTTTTCCCTCCGGTCTAATGTTGAAGAGATATATTGCGGGAGTTGCTACCCCCATCGGTTTTTTTCTTCTTTACACCCGTCATTAACGGTTTAAGCTCGTCAATAAATTCAGAGATATCTTTGAACTCTCTATATACTGATGCGAAGCGTACATATGCTACAGCGTCGAGGATCCTTAATTTTTGCATCACCAGCGACCCTATAAAACTCGTAGACACCTCACGGTCAAATTTGTTATAAATCTCCCTCTCGATTTCATTCACAATGTTTTCCAGGGTATCTGTCGAGACAGGTCTTTTTTCACACGCCTTCAACAGCCCGCTCAGAATCTTTTTGCGTTCAAACGGCTCCCGCGTGCCGTCTTTTTTAACCACTCGCAAGGGATTTTCTTCAATCCGCTCATACGTGGTATATCGGCGGCCACAACTCAAACACTCTCGCCGGCGTTTAATGCTCAAGCCGTCTACCGACGTGCGTGAGTTAACAACCTTGTCGTTATCTACCTTGCAGAATAAACATTGCATAAAATTTTATGATAAAAAACGTATAAAACTAAAGATTTCTTCAAGGCTGCATAACTTTTGAAATATTCTATATATTGATTAGGAGAATATATACCATACAAGATATAGTCTGTCAAGCGGATTTTTGGAAAAACAGAAAACCCCTCTTGATTCAGCCGTTGTCAACTATGTTTTTTATGAAGTCGATAAACAAAATTCATTTTTATAAAGCCTGTTTTTTAGAATTATTCTTTTGGAATATTATCCAGTTTTACGATTTCTACCTTAATATTTGCCATTGCAAGTATTTCTTTGGCGAGGGCGTCGGGATAGTCGGTAAGGGTAACGATACGTTTGATCCCTGCATTCACGAGCATCTTGGCGCACAGGGAACAGGGGTAGGTAGTGCTGTATAAGGTTGCCCCAGCGATTTTTATTCCATAATGCGATGCCTGGAGCAGGGCATTCATCTCGGCATGGAGTCCGCGGCAGAGTTCGTGACGCTCTCCCGGAGGCACTTTGAGCTGCTCCCGTAAACAGCCAATATCCAAGCAGTGTTGGAGTCCGCTCGGCGCTCCATTATAGCCTGTCGTCAGGATGTGTTTATCCATCACCAGAAGTGCCCCTACCTGACGCCGTAAACAGGTGGAGCGCTGGGCTACTTCCCTGGTGATTCGTAAAAAATATTCATCCCAAGATGGCCTCTGAGACATCTTATTTCCCAATGCAAAATTCTGAAAATATTTTAGATAAAATATACAAGGTGGTAACCTCCCCCACAATCTCACCCAGGGCGTCTATTGCGGTACGCAGGTCTAATGCTATAAATTCAAAGCTTTCATTATTTCTTACCGATTCCATGGTTTGTCGAATCGATTGAAGCGAACGCTGTAATACCTCTCTTTGACGCACATTAAAAATCGGAGCGCCACCCGAAAGATTTACCTGACCTCCCAGGACACTTTCTATCAGTGTTTCTTTAAGTCTTTCCAAACCTTGACCCGTCAAGGCGGACGTATACATTAAGGGATATTTTTTTAACTCTGCGGGTAATTCCTGGAAAGAACTGTTTTTTCGTAAATCACATTTATTGACAACAACAATCACGTTACCGGTCAAATCATCCGGTTTCATTTCTCTTAATTGTGCATCTATATTGACGCTTCCGTCAAAGACAAGTAATATTATTTGGGCTTTTTCCAAGGTGGATTGTGTCTTTTCCATTGCCCTAGATGTAACAATTTCTTTTGTATCATCCATTCCGGCTGTATCCATCAGTTTAAAACGAATGCCCCCGATTTCAAGAATATCTGCAACAACATCGCGTGTCGTTCCTGGTATTTCGCTCACAAGAGTCCTCTTTTTCTCCAGTAAAGCATTGATCAGACTTGATTTTCCGACATTGGGCTTACCATACAAAACGGTGTTAATCCCCTCTGGAGAAATTTTGCCAATTTCCGGCTGGATCAGAAGACGAGAAATGTTGTTTTCGATTACCTCCAGCCTGTTCATGATTTCTCGTGCAGATATGAGCTCGATATCCTGATCAGAAAAATCAATCGCTGCTTCTATATAGGAACAAAGGGAAACTGCATCGTCCTGAATGCGCTGGGTCTGTT
>Ga0209000_1001433_pt1 | contig 15153 bp, 6 predicted proteins | sample RifGroD2_FD_183998 | JGI IMG/M metagenome (GOLD analysis project Ga0209000, IMG submission 183998) | Groundwater microbial communities from Rifle, Colorado, USA - Groundwater D2 (SPAdes) (version 2) | ecosystem: Environmental > Aquatic > Deep subsurface > Groundwater | place: Rifle, Colorado...
TTTCCCCTAATGCATTTGCTAATGTAACTGATTTCATAATTGCTGTACCATCAGTATTTTCATAACTTCCTGGTGAAAATGTAGCTATTGGAGATGGTGTATTACCAGAATTACTAGAGTTATTGCTAGAATTGTTATTAGAATTGTTATCACTACTACTTGTACTACTACCACTACTGCCTAAATTTCCAGTCAATTGATTAATACTATTATTTATCTCACTTGCAAGAGTATTCCCAACACCTTGACCTAAATTGCTAATATTATTTTTTACAAATGTTAATAATCTAGTTAATTCAACTATCGTGTTATCAATATTTCCCTTCATTAATTCTTGACTTATATTAGAAAAATTAATTTCATTATCAATCATATCTTGATAATATTTTTCTGTTTCATCTTTAATTTTTTCTAATCTTTCTTTCTCTGCATCATATTTATCATCTTCAGCATCTTGCTTTTCTTTAATATCTTTTTCATAAGCATCTAACTGATCATTTAAAGAATCTTTCAATAATTCTTTTTCTCTGTCTTTTTGAGTTTTAGATATTTCTAAATCTATTTCTGAAAGTTCTTTTAATAATTCTTCTCTTTTTGCTTTTGCTTCATAAGAATCATCATTTCCCAATAAATCAATTTGTTTTTGAATATCTAGTTTTTCTTTATTTAATTTACTAATATTATCATCATAATCTTCTTTATCAGAAACTTCATCAAGTAATTTTAATTTCTGATTAATAGAATCTTTATATTGATCTAATTCATCATCAAGATTTTCTTTTACTTTATCATGACGTTTTTCTTCTGCATCAATTTGTTTATCAATTGCATATAATGCTATATCTTTTTCTTTCTCATAGGCATCTTTGATTAGTGAAATTGTATCATCTATAATTTGTTTTTTCTTATCATATAATGCTTTTTGATTATCTAATTCAGCAGAAGTTACTTCTTGAAGTTTTTGTTTTAATTCATCGTAGGCAATTGTTCCTTTTTCAACAAGCATTATTTCTGATTCTATATATGCTTTTTTATTCTGTATTACAGATAATTCTTTTTCATGAGAATCAATAACTTCTTTAAGTTTATCATTATATGGAGTAGTACCTTTTTCAAGCATTGATAATTCTGATTCTAAATTAGAAGTATTATTATTTAAATCAGATATAGTATTATCAAATTCTTCTATTTTAGAAGTTATTTTTTCAAATGAAGTGTCGTTTATTTGTTTTTGTAGTGTCCACCAAGTATTAGAATATTCTTCAACTCTATCCTGCAAATCCTTTAATGCTTTAGGATTGCCTAGATAAATAGGAGAATTCATACCTTCTCTTGCTAAATTTGCTACTTCACGCAACTTTTCTTGTTGTTCTTTTAATGAATCAACTTCTAAATCTAAATTATCACGATATTCTTGTGATATAGGATTAATATTTTGATTTTTTTCTTTAATAAATTCTCTATCATTTTGAATATCTGCAATATCAGCATCGTATTTAATCCAATGTGCTTCCCACCATTGCAGAGAATTCTTTTCTCTATCTTCTGCTAATTTTTGCTGTTCTGCAACCATATCATTTGTCAAAGCATCTTGTTTATCTTGTGCATCTCTCATTGCTTCTGTAGATGTTGAAGTAGATACTTTTACAGGGATTTCACTATATTTAGTTTGACGTTTTTGTACTTCATTTGCATACCATCCAGAATCTATATCACCTAAACCACCATATCCATTCAATCCTTTACGTAAACTACCCCCTGCGTTATTTATACGTTCTACTAAGTATTTTACAATAGCAGGAATTGCTTCATTAGGATCTTGTGGATTTTTTAATCCTAAATATTTGGCAGTATCAGGAATAAATTGACCTAATCCACTAGCACCAGAATCTTTATTGTATGCATCTGTATTAAATTGTCCACCTGTTTCAACATCAATTAATCCAGCAATTAAAGAAGGAGTAATACCTAATTTCTGTGCATTAACATTATTTGCTACTGCTTTATTTATTAAGTCTGATAAACCATTTGGAATATTTGATACACCATTAATTGTAATTGTTGTTGGAGTGGTAGAATTATATTTACCCCATTGTGAAGTATCAAAATTATTTCCTCCACCATACATTTGATAAAATTGTTCTCTTGTCATTTTACCAGAAACTACATTTTGATATTCAGAAGTTTCTATATGCCAAGGTTCATTAACTCCATTTGCACCAATTAACCTTCTAATTAAACCATATTTTTGCAGTATTTCATTAGTAATTTTACCACTTTTAATTAATTCTAATATTTGACCTGAAATATCTGTTGCTTGACCAGAATGATGAGGACTACTTCCAGGACGTGCTATATAACCACCATTTGAACCACCACGACTATTCCATATTGCTTGTTGATCTGCTAAGGAGCGATATCCAGAAGTTATATTAATTTTAGTATTATAATCTTTTGCTAATGCTGCTAATCTTTCAAGTATTATTGGATTAGCATTTAATTTACCTGTTAAATAATCATTGTAATCAGACGTAGATTTATATGAGTTAGAATTAGAAGATATACTAGATGTTGCATAAATAGGTTGACTACCAATTTGATTATTTAATAATTTTTCTCTTTCTCTGATTTTTTCATTTTCTGCTTCTAATGATTTAAGATATTCTTTTGATCCGACGATCATTTTTTCTCTATCATTGCGAAGTTTATTTAGAGTATTGTTTAGATCGTCTACTGAGTTTTTGTATTGTTTTGTTGCGTCTGTGAGATCGTTTGTTGAATCTTTGGAGTCTTTAATGCCAAGATTAGGAGAATTAATAACTGTTTTTGCTTTAGATGCTGCTTCTTTTAATTTAGCATACTCTACTAACTCATCATGTATCCTAATTAACCTTTCATCATGAGCCATTTGCTCTTCTGCACCTAATGCTACTTCTTGCCCATCATACATTATTTTTTGTGTTTCTAAATAATTTTTATATACTCTTTCTGCATCTTCTTGAGTTTGAATAGTTTGTTTTTCTTTTGCTAAACCTAATTGATTTAATAATTCTTTTTGCTTTATTAATTGACCATTTAATGCTGATTGTTTTTCATAATCTTTTTCATCTGCTATACTAATATTTGTTTTAATTTTTTGCTGATTATAAACTTCAACAGCAGATGCTAAATCATAAATTTTACCAATTTCTATATCATATTGTTTTAATCTATTTTCTACTTCGGCAATTACTACTTTTGTATTTTCAATTTGAGCATCTATTGCTTTACTTGCTGTATCAATTGTTGTAGATTTTAATTCTTCTAATTTTTCTACGTTTAAAACTAATACTCCATTAACAACTTCAATAGAATCATAAAGATCCTTATTTTTATCTACATGTTTCATTGCTTCCTGTGCTGCATCATTATTAGATTCTTTAGATTTTTCTAGGAGTTGATTATAGAGTTCTATTTTTTCTGATGTGTCGGTTGTTGTTTTTTGAATTGATTCTATAGCTTTGTCGAAATTAAAAACAGAATCTACATTATCTTGAATATTTGGTAATTCTAATAAATCGCTTTTTAATTTTTCTAAAGTCTTTGGAGCAGTAATATCTAAATCTTTAAATACTTTTTCTAATATTTCAACAGATGATTTTTGTTTATTAGTTAAAGTATCATAATCAATTGATCCTTTTTTATAATCTTCTAATCCTTTATTATAATCAGCAAAAACATTTGGTAATTCTGTTTTGCTTATTTTAGTTAATAAATCATTAAAATCTATATTTTCTAATTCATCAGAATTATTCAATATATCTCTAATAAACAAAGTTAAACTTGCAGAATCTAAATCTTTAAATTTATCAAATTCAGAATATAATGCTTGAGCACCAGAAGATAATTTTTCAAAATCTTTTCTTGATTCTTCTGTTAAAGATTTTATTTGTTCTTTTAAAAATTTTATTTTTTCATCATCTGTATCACTGAAAAAAATTAAATTCTCAAAACCATGTTCCATTCCTGCTAACGTGCTTCTATTGTTTTTTAAATTTAATAAATCATTTAATTCTTTATTGTATTTTTCAATTTTATTTCTATTTTTAATTAAATTTTCATAATCATCATCACTTGTATCAATAAAATTATTTTTTAATTCAGTTTTTTTATCATCTATTTCTTGTTGTTTTAGTGCTAAATATTGTTTAACAAGTTTTATATTAGATTCAATTGCCTTACCCTCTAAATCATATTTTGAAGTTGCTTGAGGGTATAAATCAGAAAGACGTTGAACGACATCTGCTAATTTTTCTTTTTCTTTAGTAGTCTTATTAGTTTTATTTGCTAATTCTTCATAAGATTTTATTAAATTATTTGTTTCTGTTGTTTCTGTATTTAAAGTTTTTATTTCATCTTTAAGTTTACTAAATTCTTCTCTTGCATTTTCTGTTTTATGAAATAAATCCCATACTGCACCACCTAATTTAGTAATAGCATAAGTTCCTGCTGTTATTATTGCTATTGGAATTAAAGCACCAATAAAAAATCTACCTACAGTTGATAATGCTATACCTAATCCTTTTAATGATAAAGACAATCCATTAATAGATGCTGTTGCTAATCTTGATGCCATAGATGTACTAGTAATAGCAGAAGCATTACCTCTCCATAAAGCAATTTGTTCTTTTAATAATAATGATATTTTTGCTCCATTAGCAATAAATGTTGCTCTTATAGAATTATTAAGAGAGGTTAATGCTAAAGTAGATGCTATAATTGCAGGAGGCAAAAACCCTATATTTTTAACTATATAATTAATTGCATTACCTACACTTGTTAAGAAAGAAATTGCATTGCGGATACCTTGAGAAGAAAATGTGTTTAACCATACACCTTCAAAAGTATCTTTCATTCTTATTAATTGTGCTTCTGTCCCTTGTTGATATAAGTCAAATTTTTTATTTGCTATACCTGCTTGATTTAATGATTCTTTATAGAGATCCACTGATTCTCCATAATTTTCCATCAGATTTAAAAATCTTGCTTGTTGATAAGTTCCCGCTAAAGTTGTCGAAATATAAGCCCTATGTCTTGAATCTAACGACTTCCATTTAATCCCAACTTCATCCATTACAGTACCAAAGTTTCTAAATTGACCTTGTGTATCCATTAATTGAACATCTATTGTTGCCAATGCTTTAGAAACTTGATTTACTTGTGTCCCATCTTCCTCAATAAAACCATTTTCTTTTAAAGATTGCATACGTGCTATGATCGATTTTACTGAGTTACCAATAGTATATGCCGATTCTCTAGTTTTGGAAGAAATTACCGCTACCCAGGATGCTGCCTTTTCAAATTCTATGTCGGTAGATCCAATACTACCTCCCATACGCATGAAGGCTTCTCCGATCTCATCTGCACCCGTTGCAGTAGCATCTCCCATATATGAAAATATATCCGCAGCCCTTTCAGCACTTATACCCATACTATTAACTGTGGCAGTTAAAATTCTAGCAGATGTACTAAAATCTAAATTTGATATTTTAGCATATTTAATTGCAGTTTCCATTCTTCTAATAGATTCTTCTTGACTTAAACCTTGTCTTGCAAATTCAACCGCACCTTTAGCAACTTCTTGTGTAGATATTCCCATTTCTATACTTAAATCATGTAATTTATCACCTAATTTTTCAACTTGATCTTGAGTTTTCATATAAACCATAGATAACTCTGTTAATGCTTTATTATATTGATTTACATATGAAATTCCATCCTTTAAAAAATGCCATGATTGAAACAGGATCGTGCCTGATGCCAACCATATGGTAAATTTTTCCATTGCAGTTTTAAATGCAGAACCTAAATCATATGTTCTAGTCATTAAACTTTTTATAGATTCACTAAATTTATGTGTTTCACCAGTTGCTTTATTAATATAAGCAGTTATGTTTGTTATCTTAGAACCTTCACGTAATCTTTGAATTACTTTTATATATTTCTCAGTCTCTTGTACGGAACTTTCTAATAGTTTCTTTCCATGAATGATTGATTGATTATAATAATTTTGAGCATTAGTAGCATTTTGTATAGCATTAGTCATTTTGGGGTATTGCTCAAAATTAAATCCTCTTGAATCTTTACTAGCAATCCTAGTTAAATCATAAACTCTTTTAATTGCATTTTCTAATCTAGATAATCTTTCTAAATCTTTATCTGAAACTACTTGACCAGATAAATTCTTTTGTTTCATATCATTTATTAATGTTTTATATCTATTTAATGCTTTTTCCAAAGGTGCTAATTGTTCAGGAGATAAATTGTTAAACTTAACATCTAAATTTAATGCATTTTGCATTTTTGTATTAAGTTGTTTACTTATTCTTTCTATTTCTTTATTAATACTATCAGCATTAGATACTTTAAATTGTAAGTTTTCAATCTTACCTTTAACTATACTTTTAGTAACTTGATCTAATACTTGTATATTCCTAATATAATCAACAATATTTTTAATATCTTCTTTGTTAACTATACCTTTATATTTTCTACCTAAATCTGCTAAATCTTTGACATTAGAAATTTTAAATGCTTTTAAAGCATCATTATTTTGATTTTGTTCTATATTAACTTTATGTAAAGATTGTGCTACTGTATCCCATTGATATTTAATCTTTTCAATAAATCCTGCTTGATTCCTAATTTCTAAATTCAATCTACCAAACTCATCAATAGATGATTTATTAACAACATTTCCTCCAACAGATAAAGAGGATTTTATTTTATCTACTTCACTTTTAAATTTAGTTAATTCAGAAGTCACAGTATTAAAATCAAATAATTTAATTGCTTTAGTAGAACTAGAACCATTTGATTTTAATATATCTTGTGTATTCTTAATAACTCTTTTAACTTCTGATTCGTATCTATCTAAAATTCTAAATGTTTCAGGAGTTATTAATTCACCTTTTTTAATTCTTAAATCTAAACCATCTAAATACTTAACAAATGCATCAACTTTCTTTTTAGCATCATCTACTTCTTTTATTCCAGAAGGTAATAGTTTAACTTGCGAGGTCAATTTATCAGATGATATTACTTTAGGATTAATTTTATTTAGTTGGGATTGAATAAGTTTTTCTGCGTCTAATTTTGCTTGTTGCTGTGATTTATAAGCATCTTCTTTTGCTTTATTGATTGCTTTGCCTTGTGTCTGTGCTAATTTCTCTGCTTCTTCTCTTCTTTTTCTTTGAGTTTCTAATAAGGCATATTCTATTTCTTGTTGTTGTTTTAATTTTAAATTATAAGCATCTAATTGATCTTTATTACTAATTTTTGCTTGTTGCTGTGCTAATTTCTCTGCTTCTTTTCGTTTATTTTTCGCACTTTCTAAAAAAGCATTATCTAATTCTTTTTGTGCTTTACTCTGGATGGTATAATATTTCTGCTGATAATCATTAGAATCTTTTGCTAATTTAGCAGATTCCCTTGCTAATTTCATTTGTTCTTTTAAAGTATTATTTTTAATCTGTTCTAAATTATTATCAATTTTATAAGTATTTTCTTGTCCAGGACGAGAAGTAACAGTAGTTTTTATTCCTGTTTGTTGATTCTGATAAGTAGAATCTTGTCTTATTGTTTCTTTGTTAGAATTTTTTATTTTAACATTCCGAATCAATTTTCCATATTCACTATTTAATTTCTTAATTGCTTCTGTCTCTTTATTTATATTATTTGATACTTGTGCATTTTGTTGTTTAGCAATTTTATTCTTATCTAAAATTTCAGTTGTTTTCTTTATTATTTCACCATTTGCTTTTATTGTTTCTGAATATTTTTTTACAGTACCATCTAATTCTTTGACTATTTGTATATTATGAGTTGAAGATTTGTTAGCTTGTTGTGTTGCTACATTCATACTTTCCATTACTTTTGAAATATTATTAATTGTAGAAATAATTTTATCATCTATTTTTATCTCAATATTTAATTTACTTAAATTTTTAACTAAATTTTCTACTTCAGTTTTTAAATTGGCTACACTAGTAGGTTGCAGTATTGTTTTTATCAGGATTGAGAGATCGTTGTTATTTGACATTTATTATTCACTCTCCTTTGTATTTTAAAATAGGGATAAAGGTATAAAACACCCCTACTCTCCAAATGTAGGGGTGTTTTATAATTAATACATAAATCATTTAAAATAATATATTATCTAAAATTTCCTCAATATTATCAAAATCCCAGTACCATATTATTAATAATTTTATTTTATTATAATATGCATATTCACATTTACGATTATCGTGTTCTACTTGTCTTTCAAAATCTTTCATTGTTTTATGTATGCCTCTGGTGAATTTTTCATGTTGTCCACCATGATACTCAATAAGTAAATTTAAATTAGGTATGTAAAAATCGTAAGATAAATTACCACCTTTTACACCAATTAATCCATCAAACTCTTTTTGAGGAATAAAATATATATTATTTATTCTATCAATATCAGATAATTTATCATAATCTTCTTGATTAATTTCTATAAAATTATTATTTAACAAAACTTTCTTACATTCTTTTTCACCTTTTGATTTATTACACTCTGGACAACCTCTTTTATTACTTGCTCTGCTATTAATTTTTACTTTCCATTTATGACCACAATCTTTACATATCCAATATACGTATTGACTAGCACTCGGACAATAATCTTCAGGTTTACCTTTATTTCTTTCATAATCCCATTCACTTGCTAATTCAGGATAGCAAACTAATAAATTATATTCCTCGGAAGGTAACAATCCTGCACAATATGGACATCTAGTACCTTCTATTCTATGTAAAATAGTGGTAGGCCATTCATGCCCTTTTTCACATTTCCACCAAACTTTTTTATCATATCCAATAGTAACATCATAAGGTGTAAGATCACCATTTTTTGTGGGATGCCATTGTTTAGCCAATTCTGGATTCTTTGTTGCTAAACAATTAGATATTCCTACTCTTTTACCTGCACAATATGAACAATTTTGTCCCTGTAAAATGTTAGCCCAACACATTTCAAATATTTCTCCACATTCTTCTTTTAAACATTTCCATTTTAAATATTTATTATTACCTTTATATGTATCACTAATTAATTCATATGATTTATTATTTAATTTACACCATAATTTTATGTTTTGAATTGTATATGGATTAGAAACATGAAATTTATCTGGATTTTTAAATGATTTCAAATTATTAAAATTAATAAAGTAATAATAACCTTTTATATCCTTCAATATTAACTTAGAATGAATTCCTATATATTCTTTACTAATTAATTCGTATTTTAAATTTTCAACATATTCTTTTACTTCTTCATATGTATATTTTTTATTACCAGAACATGCAGGACATCTATATCCATTTAAAAAATTATTTGGAGTAATATCCCATTCATAATTACAAATATTATGCTTTATCAATATGTATTTATTACTATGAATATATGTACCTAAAACTTTATATTCATCACCAACTAATTGATAAACCTCATTTACAAATTGTTCATGTGTTTTCTTTTTCCTACCCATAAAACATCACATCTCCTTTAATTTAATTATTTTAATAATCTAATAATTCACCCTATCTCCTCAAATAAAAAATAAATAGGGAAAGGGTATGAGGAGATGTAAAACCCCTTATCAGTAGGTTAATTACTCCTACCTATCCCTAAATTCAAAACAAAATTTTATAATTAATTAATAAAAAATATACATATAAAACACATATAAACACAAACTAAACACACCAACATACAAACAAAAAGAGAGGAGTATTAATTCCTCTCTAATTATATTACAAATATTATGTTATATATCATTATGTATTATATCATTTTGTAATATTACTATGTAATATTACAATTATATTTATATTCTTTACTAATAAATCATCAACCAATCAATCACTACTAAATTAACAAACTTAAGCAAAACTTTTATTCTCCTGTAAACTATACATTTCTTCAATTAACTCATTAACATCATTTTCATATAGTTTACATGCAATAGAATATAATTCAGGTATTTGATTCAATACTTTATCTATGTAATCTAACCTATTTCTTAACTTTGGTTTATGCTCTGAATTATATGTTTTAAATCTTGTGTTTAAATTTAATCTGAATTTCATTTCGTATTGACGGTAAAGTTCACGCCATCTATCTTGATAATTACTACAGCGTCTTATAACCCTATTTAATATTTGTCTTTTTTCTGCAATTGTAATATCTTCTACCAATCCAACAATTACACCTTCTTTATGTCCGATATCTTTCTTTTGATCTTCAATTTCTTTTCGTTGATCTTGAATAACTTTGTTTTGATTATTTATTACCATTAAAGTAGACTTAAATAATGCTTTTGTAGGATCATCAGCGAAAGGTAAATATGTATTGATAAACAAATCATCATTTGCTACATAACCACCAGTTTTTCTAATAGTAGGGATAATTTCTTCAAATACCCATTTTTCAAATCTTTCTGCCGAAGGTAATTTTGATTTAGTGATTAATCTATAAAGATTTCCTTCTGATAAAAGATTAATATCTTGTTTTCTTCCCATAGAATCTATGACCTCGTATTTCACGATCCCATCCTTTTTACAATGTCTTTTTATTGCATCATAAGGATTAGAATAACCTAATGATTTAGCAACATTAGTTGCTTCAAAATATTCTTTACCACTAAGATTTATAATCTGTAAACTTTCAAATTCTTCATTGTTAAAAATCATTAAATTATTTTCCATAATATATAATCTCCTTTTTATTTTATTATTTTTAATTTTATAAATTTATTTTACTATTCTATATTAACCAATCAACTAAACTATAAACTATAAAATTAAAAGGACTATCCCTAATTTTCATATCAACACCACCTTTTTATTGGATTGTTTACATTATACAATATAAAAATAATAATGTCAACATGAAAATAGGGAGAATAATGAAAAATGGAGATTTATTTTATGGAAAATTGTTTGTTTTGTGTTTGTGATTTTGTTATGAAATGTGGTTATGCTGTAATTTAAATTTCAAATTTATCTTTTGCTTCTTGCATTTTCTTTTTATCTTGACGTAAATAATGTTTTTTAGTAACATCTACATAAAAATACCCTCGATTTCTCGATATTTATTAGGGTTTGGACTATACCTTCAATTTACATTGCCTCTCGGTAGTCTCTGAGGGGATAATTAAAATTATCTGCCCTGCTGATTGCCCAATTCTTTGAATTATTACACTTTGGTATCAAAGACTCTAAGGGTGTTCCAGCATATTCGAGGTTTAAAGTGAGCCAGTATGTTAACCCACTGTGATTCAACAATTCACTTATCTGCTCTATTGGCATCCCTGCAAGTTTATATAACTGAGATTGAGAATGACGAAAATCATGGCTGTGCAGAAATGGAACACCTATTAATTCACCAACTCTTTTTGTCCATTGTTGACAAGTTCCTTTTACTGCTTTATTATATTTTTTATTATAACGAGTAATAAATACCCATCCTTCATCATCTATATTATTTTCTTCTCTATATTGTTTAAGTTTAAGAAGTAAATCTTTAACTTCTTGAGAGAAATATAGTGTAACTAATTTTGCTTCTTTTTCTAAAACATCATTAACTGTTCTTTGCTCAAAGTCAATTTGCTCCCATTTAGTATTAGAAATTGCGTTAACTCTTCCCATAGTAGATAAAGAGAAAAGAGCATAAACTTCTAATTGTAAATCACCATTATCTTTCAATTTTTGTTTCATTAATTCTACTTGTTCTTTTGTTAAAAAAGTTTGAATAAGTACATCAGTATCTTTCTTAGGTCTTTCTAAAAATTCCAGTGGATTTTCCTTAATAATTTTCTTACGTCTTAAAAATTTATAAAATGCAGATATAGAAGATATTCTACGTTTTATTCTTCTAGAATTATTACCATTAATTTTACAGAAATAAATAAATTCAACAATATCATCTTCTTCTAATTCAGCGATACATTGATTATCTTGATTATCATAAATATAAATAAACCAGTGCTGTAAATCATTTTCATAACCAGCAATACTCTTAATGCTTAATTCCCGTATAGTCATATCTATTTTATACTTATTATATAATTCTATAGTTTTTTTATTTATATTACTAAGTTTTACAGGATCATAAAATTTAATTTTTTTACTTAATTCTGCCAATATTAAATCACTCCCTTTAATTTAAATTTATATATTTATAATACAAAAATATACATTACTATAATGCAATGTATATTGATCTACAATAAATAAAAAAGAGCAAGATAAATTAATATCTAACTCTTTAATTAAATCAATCAAATATATCAAATTTTAGTTATTTACCACTTTCTAGCCCTGCGGTTAACCTAAAGTCAAATACAATCATACTAAACCGTATATCAGGGATTTTATAAAACTTTCCGCTTTAATCTTTACTATTTAACCTTTAAAAATTTAATAAACTTTTATTTTTGAAGTTTTAGATTTAAACTTTAAGATTTAAACTTTATATAGATGATTTAAATTTTGTTTTCTAATGTAGATAATAATTTATATTATATCTATTATATAAATTTAAATCTTTCATGTTATACGATTTCTTTTAAATTATTATACCAGTCAAATCGTACAAAAGGACTTGTAAATTGTAATTTTAGATTTTCGGAAAGCGGTAAATAACTATAAAATTAATAATAATAATTTAAATAATTTTTAGCAGTTTACTCTGTAATGGGAATGAGTTTTAGGTCTTCATCCCGACCAAACCATCGTTTAACAAATTAATACTCAATTTCAATTTCTGTAAGACTATTTGAAACCGAAAGACTAGAATCAATTTCTGTCTCAAACTCACTAATTTCTTTCTCCAAAGCATCAATATTATCCCTAACTTTTATTGGATCAATAAATTCAAAAGTGTTATTAACAATAAATTGCTTCTTAGTTTCTTCAGCCTCATTCATCGAAGTTTTACCATCTTTCGATCCATACAACCCAATCACATAATTCTCTGCTTTACTTTGTAATGTTTCACCATTTTCCTTCTCTGTAATCCTAATTGCATCAACATATTGTCTATTCAACATACTCAACAATTCTTTCTTAAATTGCATCCCAGTATTTTTCATTTCAATAGCTTCAGCAACAGTAAATTCATCATTACCTACTTTTACTACAGTTTTTGCATTGGATAAAACTACTGCTCTTTTAATCGCATTTCTACGTTTAATTAAGTCGTTAGATTTATCCCAACTTCCTTGAATTTGTGATTTAAATTCATTGATGGGCACTCCATTGATTTTCTCATTAGAGTGTTTATTTGCTTTGATGAATGTTGCTGTAGAAATAGAGTTGTTGATTCTATCACCTATAATTTTTAGTTCCGCTAATGCCTTGTGAATTGTCATTTTCTCTGTAGTCATAATAAGGATTCTCCTTTTTTAATTTTAAATTTTGAATTTTAAGTTATGATGTTTTGTTTTTCTGTTATTGTAAGTTAAAATATTATTTTTATATAGTGAAGATATTTTATTTTATCTTCACTATATATTGTTAATCTATGTATTCAAACAATTAAATACTATTCTTCACTCTCATTTTCTACTACTTCACTAACAATACCATTTACTTTATTCTTAAAACCTTTACCTGCTTTAAAACCAACTACAAAATGGTCTATACTATTATACTCTTCACCTTTTTTTGGCCCAACATTAATAGTACCAGTTTTACCTTCTTTAAATTTCCTCTCAAAATTTCCAAAACCAACAAGTTTCAAATCTTCAATTGCAACAGTATCCATAATTAAATCCAGAAAACATTCCCCATAAAATTCTGCTTCTTTTTTACTAATCTTCTTAGATTTCTCTACCTTGTCTGCTTCAAACGCTTCTTTCTTTTCGTTTAATACTTCTTGAAATTTCACCATAAGCTCTTTCTTAGTCATAATAAATCATTTCTCCTTTTATATTATTTTATTTCCTCGAATTCTTTTTCCGAGGTTATTTGTATTATATAATTATTTTATGATTCTGTCAACTGGTATTTAGATTTATTTTAGGGATTTATAATATTAATTTGTAAAGTATTTTATATGATTACACCTCGTCCGTCAAAATTGTCGAGCGAGAAATTGTTATGATATCTTATTTGCAATCAATCCCCTGTCTACGTAATCCTTTGAGGATTGCTTCTTTTGCTTTCCCATTTTTTAATTCTATAAAACTATTATGAATAAATGGTCTTGCTCCAATTATATCATCAAGAGTTTGAGTCCAGTAACCTTTTCCAAATTCTATAATTTTATCCACCATTCTTCCATCTAATTCATCTCTACGAATATTTTTAACCTTTAAAGTATTATCATCAATCATAGTAGTTTCTATATTATCACGATCTAATAGACCTCCTTGGTCGTAAGAACGAGAGTATGAAGTAGGTTCATATACATTATAGACATCTGTAACAACATGCATCTGGACAGTCATTTTTGACTGTTGAGATAATTCATTCTGCATCGCTGATTTTATTTTCTTTTGTAACTGTGCTTCTATATTTTTTAATTGGTCTGCGAGACTAGCGATTTTATTTTCACCACCTTTATATTGTAATCTAATTAATCTAAATCATCTAACAATCCTCCCATCAATCAAATTTAACTTTTCTTGCATTATAAAATCTAATATTAATTTCTCAGATTCTTCTTTGCTGAAATAATTATTTAATATATTTACATAGGTATTTAATAATGCATAATTATCCTTATCAATGTTATTATGTATATCTGAGATAATATCAAATTTTATAAGAGGGTAGAGGTTGTTATTCAAATTTAATATATCTACATTGTTATTATTTATATTATTATTGTAATATTGTTTTACTTTAGAATATAATCTTCTACCACAAACAGGACAATAATTAATAATAAAATCACCTAAAACACTTCCACCACTATCATCTGCTTCTAATAAAACTATTGTATTATTTGACATATATACAAGAAAATCATCATTACGAAAATTACCATAAATTAAATTACTTATTTCATCAATTTTTTGAGAACAATATTTACATTTACTATGCTCAACACTATCATAATTCATTTGACTTCTA
>Ga0209000_1001445_pt1 | contig 15036 bp, 13 predicted proteins | sample RifGroD2_FD_183998 | JGI IMG/M metagenome (GOLD analysis project Ga0209000, IMG submission 183998) | Groundwater microbial communities from Rifle, Colorado, USA - Groundwater D2 (SPAdes) (version 2) | ecosystem: Environmental > Aquatic > Deep subsurface > Groundwater | place: Rifle, Colorado...
CCTTTGGCGCCTTTGTCGATATCGGCGTCCATCAGGACGGTCTGGTCCACGTCAGCCATCTCGCCAACCGCTTCATCAAGGATCCCAACGACGCGGTCAAGGTCGGCCAGATCGTCAGGGTCAAGGTCCTCTCCATCGATCTGCCGCGCAAGCGCATCGCCCTCTCCATCAAGGAGGCCGACCCCAACGCCGGCCAGCGGCCAACCCGGGAGGAGCGTCCGGCGGTGAAGCCGGTGGAGAAGCCGGCGGCCAGCGGGGAGGACCCTTGGGCTCAGAGCGGTTTTCGGGTCAAGACGCGCGGCCGCTGACGATTGTGTTATGGTGGCGTGATAGTGAGAGTTACGCTGCTCAGCAAAGTCCAGATCAAACACTTTCCTGATTAGCCCTGATTCTCGGTTTGCGTTATCGTCCCCCTTTGCAAAGGGGGGTAACACCTTTAGGGAAGTATATGAATCGCTACGTTGACCTCCATCTGCACAGCACCTGCTCCGACGGCCTCCATCCCCCGGCAGCGGTGGTCGCCATGGCCGCCGGACTTGGCCTGGCGGCGATAGCCATCGCCGACCATGACAATATCGACGGCATCGACGCCGCCATGGCCGCCGGTGCCGCCCACGGCGTCGAGGTCTTGAGCGGAGTCGAACTCTCCGTCATCTGGCAGGGGTATGATGACATTCACCTCCTCGGCTATGGTTTCGACCACCATCAGGAAAAACTCCGGCACGATCTCACCGCCTTTCAGGATTTTCGCGCCCGCCGCAACGAGATGATCGTCGAGCGGGTCAACGAGAAGCTGGCTGCCGAGGGGCGCGGCGCCATCGATTTCGCGGTTGTGCGGGAGAAAGCCGGCGGCACCGTCGGTCGTCCGCACATCGCCATGGCCCTGGTCGAGGCGGGGATCGTCACCGACTCGGAAGCGGCCTTCAACCGTTACCTCATCCCCTGCAACGTCGCCAAGCGCGACTTTCCCATTGCCGAGGCCATCGCTCTGATTCATAGCGCCGGCGGGGTGGCGGTCCTCGCCCATCCCCCTTTCATCACCTCCGACCGTCGCCTGCTGACCCAGATGGTTGAAATATTCGCCGGGATGGGGCTGGATGGTCTCGAAGCCTGGAACTGCGGCGCCGACAACCTCACCGTCGATCAGACCATCACCCTGGCCCGCCGTCAGGGACTCATCGTCACCGGCGGCACCGATTTCCACGGCACCGACGGCGAGAAGATGATCTTCGGCGGCGTCCGCGGCAATCTGCGCATTCCTTACCGTTGTGTCGAGGAAATCCGCGAGCGCTGTCAACAGCGTCAGGGGGAGAGATGAAGCAGTATACGTTTTTTGCCACTTCCCCCCTGGGCATCGAAGGGTTGCTGGTCGACGAACTGAACCAGCTCGGGGCCGGGGAAGTGCGGGAGAGCCGCGCCGGGGTGCGTTTCTCCGGGGCACTGGAGTGCGGTTATCGCGCCTGCCTGTGGTCGCGGCTGGCCAGCCGCATCTTTCTGCAGCTGACAGTCTTCCCGGTAGCGAGTGCCGACGACCTCTACGCCGGGGTGACGGCGGTGCCCTGGGAAGAGCATCTCACGCCGACCAACACCCTCGCGGTCGATGCCAGCGGCAGTGCCAGCGGCCTTGATCACACCCGCTTTGCCGCCCTCAAGGTCAAGGATGCCATCGTCGACCGTCTGCGCGAGCGCTGTGGCGAGCGCCCCTCTGTCGCCCTCGAACGCCCCGACCTGCGCATCAACTTGCGCCTGCATCGGGGGGAGGCGACCGTGAGCCTCGATCTCTCGGGGGAGAGCCTGCATCGGCGCGGCTATCGCAAGGAAGGGGTCGCCGCCCCGCTCAAGGAGAACCTCGCCGCCGCCATTCTCGTCAAGTCGGGCTGGCCCGCCATCGCCGCCGCCGGCGGCGCCTTCATCGATCCCATGTGCGGGTCCGGCACTCTCCCCATCGAAGCGGCGCTCATGGCCGCCGATCTCGCCCCCGGCGCCGGCCGCGACTACTTCGGTTTCTTGGGCTGGCGGCAGCACGACCCGGCCCTCTGGCGCCGCTTGCAGGAAGAAGCCCGGCAGCGCCGCGAAGTCGGTTTCAAGGATTTTCCAATCATCACCGGTTACGATGCCGATGGCGCGGCGATCCGGGCGGCCCGGGTCAATGCCGACCTCGCCGGCTTCGGCGGCCGCCTCCGTTTCGAGTGCCGGCCGGTCCTTGAGCTGCGGGCGCCGGAAGGGCTGGCGACGGGGCTGGTGGCGGTCAACCCCCCTTACGGCGAACGGCTCGGGGAGAAAGAGAATCTCTATCCCCTTTATCGCGAGCTCGGCGCGCGGCTGCGGGAGAGTTTTGTCGGCTGGAAGGGGGCGGTCTTCACCGGCAATCCCGATCTCGCCAAGGAACTGGGGCTCCGTGCCCGGCGGCAGAATATCCTCTTCAATGGCGCCCTCGAATGCAAGCTGCTGCAATTCGATATCGAGGCACAGTGGTTCGCCGGCGCCGCCCACGCGGCGTTGCCGGAACGGCCGCCGGCTCCCCTCTCCTCGGGGGCGGAGATGTTCGCCAACCGCCTGCGCAAAAATCTCAAGCAGCTCGGCCGCTGGGCGCGGGAGCATGAGGTCAGCTGCTACCGCCTCTATGATGCCGACATGCCGGAATATGCCGTCGCCGTCGATCTCTACGGCGAGTGGGCGCATGTGCAGGAATACGACCCGCCCAAGACCGTCGATCCCGAGCAGGCGGCCGTGCGCCTCCGTGAGGTGCTGGCGGCGCTGCCCCAGGCTCTCGGCATCCCGAGGGAGCGCATTGCCCTGAAGGTGCGCAAACGCCAGAAGGGGAGCGCTCAGTATGAGCGCTTCGACCGCCAGGAGCGCTTTCTCGAAGTCGACGAGGGGGGACTGCGCTTCCTGGTCAACCTCACCGACTACCTCGACACCGGCCTCTTCCTCGATCACCGCCCGACCCGCCAGCTGCTGCGGGAGCTGGCGGCGGGGAAACGCTTCCTCAACCTCTTTGCCTATACCGGCGCCGCCACCGTTTATGCCGCCGCCGGTGGCGCCAAGAGCACCGTCAGCGTCGATCTCTCCCGCACCTACCTAGGCTGGGCCCGGCGCAATCTCGAACTCAACGGTTTCCGCGGCCCGGGGCACGAACTCATCGAGGCCGACTGTCTGGCCTGGCTCAAGCGCGAGCGGCGGCGTTTTGACCTGATCTTTCTCGATCCGCCGACCTTTTCCAATTCCAAGTCGATGCAGGGGACCCTCGATGTGCAACGCGACCATGTCGCCCTGATTCAGGGGGCCGCCGCCCTCCTCGAGCGGGACGGGGTGCTGCTCTTCTCCACCAACAACCGCCGCTTCCGTCTCGCCGCCGCCGACCTTCCCGAGCTGGAGATCCGTGACATCAGCGGCCAAACCCTCCCCCCCGATTTCGCGCGCAATCCGCGCATTCACCAATGCTGGCATATCGTCCGCCACTCCGTCCAGCCACGCGATCGCTAGGGCGTCAGCGAAGAGAATCTCGAAAGCGCAATCCGCCGCATGGTCCGCTGTCATGGTCTTGCGCACAACCGCCCCCTTTTGCGTTTGTGCTTTGGCGGGCAATCCATTACAATCACTTCCGTTATTTACTTGCGATGGCTTAGTCCCTTGGAGGTTTCATGACAGGTGCATTCAGCGGCTTCGACGGTTTCGAGATCTTCTTTCTCCTCTGTGCCGTCATCGGCGGCTTCTTCGTCCTCTTTCGTTTCATCCTGCAATTTGCCGGGGTCGGCACCGACCTCGACACCGACGGTCCCCCGACTCTGGACGCCCAGCATGCCGACTCCGATATCGGCTTCAAGCTCCTCTCCCTGCAAGGATTTTCCGCCTTTCTCCTGATGTTCGGGCTGGTTGGTCTCGCCCTGTACCGCCAGAGCGGGGCCGGCTTTTTCATTTCCATTGCCGGCGGTTCTGCCGCCGGACTGGCGGCGGTCTGGGTCGTCGGCAAGCTCTTTGCCCTGGCTTTGCGCCTCCAGTCGAACGGCACCCTCGACAGCGGACTCGCCGCTCCCGGTTGCAGCGGCACGGTCTACCTGAAGATTCCCGCCGGCGGCACCGGGCAGGTGACGGTGACGATGTCCGGGCGGCAGCGGGAGTTGAGCGCCGTCGCCGCCGATGGCGGCGAACTGCCGACCGGGACGCCGGTGCGGGTGGTGCGCAGCGAAGCGTCCATTCTTGTCGTTGAAAGGATTTCCTGATATGTCGCGGTCGTTGATCGAAGGAGCGGGTATGTTTGATTTCTGGATTCTCCCGGTGGTTGCTTTTCTCATCCTGGTCGTTTCGACCCTGGTTTTTCTCGCCTCCCGCTACAAGCGCTGTTCTTCCGACAAGATCCTCGTGGTTTTCGGCCGGGTCGGCGCCGGCCAGTCGGCCAATTGCATCCACGGCGGCGGCGCCATGATCTGGCCGCTGATTCAGGACTACGCCTATATGAGCCTGACCCCGATGACGATTCCGATTCCGCTGCAGAAGGCGCTCTCCCTGCAGAATATCCGCATCAACGTCCCTTCGACCTTTACCGTCGGCATCAGCACCGAACCGTCGATCATGAGTGCGGCCGCCGAGCGCTTGCTCAACCTTAACCAGAGCCAGATCGAGGAGATGGCGCGGGAGATCATCTTCGGTCAGTTGCGCCTGACCGTCGCCTCGTTGACCATCGAGCAGATCAATCAGGACCGCGAAAGCTTCCTCGATTCCATCCGCAAGAACGTCGCCCCGGAACTGAACAAGATCGGTCTCTACCTGATCAACGTCAACATCACCGATATCACCGACGAATCGGGCTATATCGACTCCATCGGCAAGAAGGCCGCCTCCGAGGCGATCAATCAGGCCAAGGTCGATGTTGCCGAGCAGGACAAGAAGGGGGCGATCGGCGAAGCCGAGGCGACCCGGGAAAAGACGATCCGGGTGGCGGAAAACGTTGCCGAGTCGGAGAAGGGGAAGAAGAAGGCCGAGGCCGACCAGCGCGTCTTCGTCCAGCAGCAGGAGACGACGGCGACCATCGGCGAGGCGGAGGCCAATCGCGAGAAGGAAATCCGCGTGGCGCAGAATGTCGCCGAATCGCAGAAGGGGAAGAAACAGGCCGAGGCCGACCAGCGCATCTTCGTCCAGGGGCAGGAAGCCCAGGCCGTCACCGGCGAGAACAAGGCCAAGGCCGATATCGCCGCCACCAATGCCGAACTGGCGGTGCGCCAGGCCGAGGCGCTGCAGCGGGGCGAAGTGGCCAAGCGCCTGGCCGAGGTGGAGATCCAGAAGGCCCAGGCCAAAGCCGAGCAGGAGCGGCTGACCGCGGCCGAGGTCGTCCGCCAGGAAATCGACAAGACCAAGGTCGAGATCGCCGCCGAGGCCGAAGCGCAGAAAATCCGCCGCGAAGCCAAGGGCCAGGCCGATGCCATTCTGCTTAAATACCAGGCCGAAGCCGAAGGGATTCGCAAGGTCCTCGACAGCAAGGCCGCCGGTTATCTCGAACTGGTGCGCGGCTGCAACGGCGACGCCAAGGCGGTGGCCACCCTGTTGATGACGGAAAAGATCGAACAGATCGTCCAGCTGCAGGTCGAGGCCATCCGCAATATCAAGATCGACAAGGTCACGGTCTGGGATTCGGGCTCAAACGGCAAGGAGGGGAGTTCCACCGCCAATTTCCTCGCCGGACTGGTCAAGAGCTTGCCGCCGCTGCACGAAGTCGCGGCCATGGCCGGGGTCGATCTGCCGAAGTTCCTCGGCGAGATTGCCGCGAGCAAGCGGACCGGGGGTGGGGATGCGCCTGCCGCCGCCGACAACCGCCCGGACTAATGGACAGGAGCCGGCCATGAGTCGATTGACCGACCAGGAATTGATCGAGGAACTGAAGTCCCGCTTCGAGATGAACCGGCAGGCCCTGCACGACCTGCAGGCCCTGACCGGGCAACTGGAGAAGATGAACCGGCGGCTGCAGGAATCGGAAGCGATGAAGAGTCACTTCCTCTCCAATATCCGCAACGAGATCAATAACCCGCTGACCGCCATCATGGGTCTCTCCCGTCATCTCAAGGGCGGCGGTTGCGACCCGGGCAAGGTTGCCGCGGTGGGGGGGATGATCTTTTCCGAAGCCTTCGATCTCGACTTTCAGCTGCGCAATATCTTCATCGCCGCCGAACTCGAAGCGGGGGAACACAGCCCCGATTTTTCCCGGGTCGATATCGTCAGCCTGATGGCGAGCGCCGCAGAAATGCTCGCCCACCAGCTGGAGATAAAAAACATTCGCCTGACCCAGCGTATCGGCGACGGTTCGCCCCTGCTCTTCACCACCGACGCCCAGATGCTTCAGGTCGTTCTCGTCAACCTCCTGGTCAACGCCATCGAATACAGCGCCGAAGGGGGTGAGGTCACCATCACGGCCGACGCTGCCGGCGGCGGCCTCAAGATCGTCGTCAGCGACAGCGGGGTCGGTATCGACCCGGCCGACCACGAAGTCATCTTCGATCGCTTCAAGCAGAAGGAGAGCGGTGCCACCAAGAGTCATCGCGGGCATGGTCTCGGGCTCAGCATCATCAAGGCGGTGGTCGACCTGCTCAGTGGCGAGGTTTCCCTGCGCAGCGCCCTCGGCCAGGGAGCATCCTTTACCCTCTTCATTCCTGAGCCGGTCCTCTCGTCCCCGGTGGCGGTCACGGCCCAGGACGGCAATTTCTTCCTCTTCAAGGACGAGGGGGGGGCGGATGAGGTCTTCTAGTCTTTTCCCCATTTATCACCGCGAGCTGTCGGCGTGAGTGCGCCGGAAACGCCGCAGAAGAGCCATTATCTCTTTCCCGGGGAGCTCTTTGCCCAGCGTGAACCGCATCTGGTGAGTACCGTCCTCGGCTCGTGCATCTCCGTCTGTCTCTGGGACCCGGTGGCGGCGGTCGGCGGCATCAACCATTTTCTCCTCCCCCTGTGGAACGGCGAGGGTTTGCCGACGCCGAAATACGGCAACGTCGCCATCCCGCGCCTCTGGGAAAAGATGCTTTCCCTCGGCTGTGCCCCCGCCCGCATCCAGGCCAAGGTCTTTGGCGGCTCAGCCATGTGGAACGCCACCGAGGGTTTACTGGCGGTGGGAGTGCGCAATATCGAGCTGGCCGACAACATGTTGCGCGAGATGGGGATACCGGTTGTCAGCAAGGATGTCGGCGGGACCCAGAGCCGCAAGATCATCTTTCATTCCGCCGATGGCACCGTCATGCTCCGTCGGCATAATGCCCTGGCGTCTCAGCGTCCGGCCGAAAACGACTAAAACCAGGGATTAGCGGCAATCACAAATGCACAGGGGCACGGCTTATGGCCGTGCCCCTGCTGTTTTATGGGATGGTTTTGCCGCTGTTACTGGCAGGCGCCGAGGCGGCGGCCGCTGATTTTGCTGTTCATCGTCCCGCTCTCCTTGCCGCCGGAGGTGGTGGTCATGTTGATATTGCCGGCGAAGCTGTCCCGGTGGTAGGTGATGTTCCCCGTGCTGCGCACGACTTCAGTCTTGTTGCGACACTCCATGACCCAGAAGACCGTATCCCCCTGGATATCGGTGCTGATCATCTTGCAATCCTGATTCTTTTCCGGCTGCTGAGGGACCGCGTCCTTTTTGCTCAGGCAGTGGGTGTATGTGACCGGGGGGATGGCAAAGGGGAGGCCGGGCATCTCCATGACCGTGGTGATCTCCCACTTCCCTTCGTGCATGTTCGGTTCGGCGGCGAGGGCGGGGATGGCCAGGGCAAGGAACAGGACGAGGGTGATCAGGCCAAAGCGCATGGGGTCCTCCAGAGAAAAGGGTGGGTGAAGTGGAAGCGGGTTGCGCAAGTGTAGCCAAATCTGTCAAGGATGCAACGGTGGATTAACCTTGCCGCAGGTGTTCAAGAAGAATCTTCAGGCCGATGAGACAGAGGATGACCCCGCCGAAGATTTCGACCCGCTTCCCCCAGGACGCGCCGACTTTGCGGCCCAGGAGCATGCCGCAGACGGTCAGGACGCCGGCGACAAGGCCGATGACCAGGGCCGGCGTCCAGATGGAGACGCCGAGCAGGGCCAGGCTGAGGCCGACAGCGAGGGCATCGATGCTGGTGGCGACGGCGAGCATGACCATGGTCATGCCGCGGGTCGGGTCGGAGTCGGCTTTTTCCTCGGGGGCGAGGGCTTCGTGAATCATCTTGCCACCGACAAAGGCGAGGAGGGCAAAGGCGATCCAGTGATCGTAGCTGGCAATGAGAGGTTGAAAGCTCTTCCCCGCCAGCCAGCCGGTCACCGGCATCAGCGCCTGAAAGAGGCCGAAATGGAAGCCGAGGCGGAAGAGGTGCCGGCCGGTCAGGGGATTGAGGGCCATGCCGGTGGCGAGGGCGACGGCGAAGGCATCCATCGCCAGGGCGATGGCAATGCCGAGAAGGGTTAGCCAGTCCATGTCTTTACGTCCTTGGTCGCTTGAGCCGGTGCGGAAAGTCTTGGATTCTGTGGGCAGCGGTCGGTTGCTGTCAAGGGTAAACGGCGGACGAATGGGTGCTCTGGTGCGCCTGTGGTTGCGAAAAAAACCGCGGAGGAGTATAAAAGGGAGTCGTTGTCCCCGCCGCTTTCGGGCGGGCCGTCGGTACACCAAGAGCAGGGGAGAGGGAAAGAGATGCGTTCATGGTCAGGATTGATTCTTTTTGCGTTGCTCGGGCTGCCGCTGGCGGCGCAGGCCTTTACCCAGGATGGCTGCGGGGCAGGGCAGTGCCGCGATTGTCACAGTCTCGAGGTCAAAGAGGCCGCCAAAATTCTCGGTGAGGGGGTCGACCGGGTCCACAAGGTCGAATTCGCCGAAATCCCGGGATTCTGGGTGGTCGAGGTCGAAAAGGAGAAGCAGCGTTTTCCGCTTTACGTCGATTTTTCCAAGGCCTACGTCGTTGCCGGCAACGTCATTCGCCTCAAGGATGGGGAGAATGTCACCGCCCGCTACCAGACGGCCATGAATGGCGGCAAAGGGGCCAAGGCCGCCCCTCCGACCCCGCCGGCGCCGGCGAAAAAAATCGATTTCTCGCGGATTCCCCTTGACGATGCGCTCCTCCTCGGTTCGCCAGCCGCAAAAATCCGCGTCGTCGTCTTTACCGATCCCGAGTGCAGTTTCTGCAAAAAACTCCACGTCGAACTCAAGGAAGTCGTCCGCCTCGATTCCAACGTCGCTTTCCTGATCAAGATGTTCCCCCTGAAAATTCATCCCAACGCCTACGGCATCGCCAAGAGTGTTGTCTGCACCAAGTCGTTGACCTTGCTCGAGGCGAGTTTTTCCGGCGCGCCGGTCTTGCCCTCGGCCTGCGAGACGACCAAGGTCGACGAAAGTCTCGCCCTCGGTGAAGCCATCGGCATCAACTCGACGCCGACCTTGATCCTGCCCGATGGCACCCTCCTTCCCGGCTACAAGAAGGCTGCCGACATTCTGCGCCTGCTCGGGTCGAAGGCGGCGCCACCAGGGTGAGGGTAGGATGGGGTGAACCCCCTTGCTTTCCCGTCCGGCTTCTGGTAAAAGACGCAGTCGTTAAAAAGTTAGATGAAGGAGGAGGAAACCCGATGGGTTTGATGACCGGCAAGCGTGGTGTGATTTTCGGTGTCGCCAACGATATGAGTATCGCCTGGGGCATTGCCCAGCAGCTCAAGGAGCAAGGCGCCGAGATGGCTTTTACCTATCTCAACGAAGCGTTGGAGAAGCGGGTGCGTCCCCTGGCGGAAAGCCTCGGCAGCACGGTCATTCTCCCTTGCGATGTGGCGCGGGATGAAGATATCGAAGAGGTTTTCGCCGAGCTCGGCAAGCGCTGGGGGAAGATCGACTTCGTCGTCCACGCCGTCGCTTTCGCCAACCGCGAAGACCTCAAGAATCCTTTTTCCCAGACGAGCCGGGCCGGTTTCCAGCTCGCTCTCGACATCAGCGCCTATTCCCTCGTCGCCATGACCCGTAGTGCCATGCCGATCCTCAACAAGGGGGGTAGCGTCCTGACCCTGAGCTATCTCGGCGCCGAGCGCGTTGTCCCCAGCTATAACGTCATGGGCGTGGCCAAGGCCGCCCTCGAAGCCTCAGTCCGTTATCTCGCCGCCGAACTCGGTGAACAGGGGATTCGCGTCAACGCCATCTCTGCCGGCCCGATCCGCACCCTGGCCGCCTCGGGGATCGCCAATTTCAAATCGAAACTCAAGCTCATGGATGACTTCGCGCCATTGCGACGGACGGTGACCCAGGACGAAGTCGGTAAATCGGCGGTCTATTTCCTCTCCGACCTCGCCAGTGGGGTGACCGGCGAAATCCATTACGTCGATGGTGGCTTCAACATCATTGTCGGTGCCGGTTGAGCCCCGTCCCCGTGACCATTGACCGACCCGAAAGAGCCCTCCGGGGCTCTTTTTTACTTTCCGCCGGAGGGTGGCATGCTGCACGGTAACCTGTCGGGGCTCAAGGCCGGCCAGATGGCGGCGCTGGAGCGCATCTACCGCCGGCGTATCGCCCCCGAGCAGATCGTCACCGTCGAACTGGCGCGTTTTCTCACCGAGCTCTCCTTCGAACTGCGCCGGCAGCTCGGGGTCATCATCGACCGCCAGGGGACAGTGGTTTATGTCATCGTCGGCGACGACCGCGAAATCGTCATCCCCGACCTTTCCGGCTACAGCCTCGGGCGCAGCGGCCTGCGCGGCCTGCGCTGCATCCATACCCATCTGCGCGAAGAAGGTCTGAGCCAGGACGACCTCACCGACCTCGCCCTCCTCCGTCTCGATCTCATGGCGGTGGTGACGGTGCGCGATCGGGGGCAGCCGGGGCTGGTCGAATATGCCCATCTCCTCCCGGCCAATCCCGACGGCAAGGGAGTCGAGATCCTGCGTGTCCCCTCCCTCTTCGATCTCGAACTCGACCTCGGCGCCTTTCTGCGCGGGCTCGAAGCCGAACTCGAGCGCAAGCTGGCGGAGACGGTCGATCTCTCCGACCGTCGCGAGAAGGCACTCCTCATCTCCGTCAGTCCGGCGTCGCGGCGCGAAATCGAGGAATCCCTCGATGAGCTCAACGAACTCGCCCGCACCGCCGATGTCGTCGTCCTCGACCGTGTCGTTCAGCGCACCCGCCAGACCAATCCCAAATATCTCATGGGGGAGGGAAAGATCCGGGAGGTCATCATCAACGCCCTGCAACGCGGTGTCACCCTCCTGGTTTTCGATCAGGATCTGTCGCCGGCCCAGGTCCGCTCCCTCTCGGAAATGACCGAGATCAAGGTCATCGACCGCACCCAGCTCATCCTCGATATCTTCGCCCGCCGCGCCCACACCCTCGACGGCAAGGTTCAGGTCGAACTGGCCCAGCTCAAATACATCCTGCCGCGCCTGGTCGGCAAGGGCCTGGCCATGTCCCGCCTCATGGGCGGCGTCGGCGGCCGCGGCCCCGGTGAAACCAAACTTGAAATCGACCGCCGGCGTATCCGCGACCGCATCAGCCGCCTCGAGCGCCAACTCGACGACCTCTCCCGCGGGCGCCTGCAACGGCGGCAGCGGCGGATCCGCGCCGGTCTCCCCATCATCTCCATCGTCGGCTACACCAATGCCGGCAAGTCGACCCTGCTCAACATGCTGACCCGCAGCGAGGTCTTTACCGAAGACCTCCTCTTCGCCACCCTCGATACCGCCACTCGGCGCCTGCGCTTTCCCCACGAGCGTGAAGTCATCATCACCGATACCGTCGGCTTTATCCGCAACCTCCCCAAGAGTCTCATGGGTGCCTTCAAGTCGACCCTCGAAGAGCTGGAGGACGCCGATCTTCTCCTCCATCTGGTCGATCTCGCCAACCCGCGCTTTGCCGAGCAGATTGCCGCTGTCGAGGCAATCCTGCGGGATCTCGAACTCGACACCAAGCCGACCCTCCTGGTCTTCAACAAATGCGACCAGGTCGATGCCGCCGAGACGGCCGCCGAATGCCGCCGTCATCACGCCGTGGCCGTCAGTGCCTTGCAGCGCGACAGCCTCACCCCCCTCCTGGATGAGCTGGAGCGGCGCTTCTGGCCGAAAACGACCGGCAATCCTTGACAGTACCCCAGGGTTTTCTCTACCCTGTAGCGGTCAGATAGCTATTGGAGGTTCCTTCATGTTGTTGCCCCGCGTGCTCCCGCTTTTGCTCCTGCCGCTCTTTTTGGCGGGGTGCACCGTTGTCGTCTCGGCGCCGCCGCCGGCCCCGAACGAAAGCAGCGCGGCGCCGTCTCCGCCGCCCGCTTCGGCTGATTGTGCTGGCAGCACCGGCGTCATACCGGGGGTTGCCGCCGATGGTGCCGTCGCCCTGGTTCTGGAGACCTCTCCCGCGGTCGAGTTGCCCGTTCCTGCCGATATTGTCGCGATGGAGGAGGACGAAGTCGAGCCGGCCGACGACGAGACCATGGCGGATAATCTCCTTTTGACTACCCCCGACCTGGCCGCCCCCGATCTCGAAGAGGAGCTGGTCCTGCCGCCGGCGGCGACCTTCGATTTCCCCGTCGTCGAGAATCCGAAGGTGCAGTATTTCGTCGATTACTACAGCGGTCCCGGGCGCGAGGTCTTCGCCCGCTGGCTCGAGCGCTCGACCCGCTACCTCCCCATGATGAACGCGGTCTTTGCCGAGGCCGGTCTCCCCCTCGATCTGACCTATCTCGCCATGGTCGAGTCCGGCTTCAATCCCAAAGCCTTCAGTTGGGCTCATGCCTCGGGACCGTGGCAATTCATGCCGCGCACCGGTCAACTCTATGGCTTGCAGGACGACTGGTGGCACGACGAACGCCGCGATTTTGAAAAGTCGACCCGGGCCGCCGCCCACCATCTCAAGGATCTCCATTGTCTCTTCGAAGGGGACTGGAACCTTGCCGTCGCCTCCTACAACGCCGGCGCCGGCAAGATGCTGCGGGCGACGAAAAAATATGACACTCGCGATTTCTGGGAGATGAGCCAGGGGAAGTACCTGCGCGACGAGACCAAGAACTATCTGCCCAAGCTCATGGCCATGCTCCTCATCGCCAAGCAGCCGGCCAAGTATGGCTTTAGCAACCTGCAATACCAGTCCCCGGTCGCCAGTGATACCGTGATCATCCCCACCGCCACCGATCTCGACATCGTCGCCCGGCTCAGCGGCAGCGATTACGCCACGATCAAGGAGCTCAACCCCGAACTCAAGCGCTGGTGCACCCCTCCCGGGCTCAAGGATTATCCCTTGCGCATCCCCGCCGGGACCAGGGAACAGTTCCTCGCCGCCTATGCCGAACTGCCGGTGACGGCACGGGCCAACTACGAGCATCACAAGATCAAGAAGGGGGATACCCTGCAGGGGCTGGCCAAGCGCTACCATATCCGCGTGGCCGATATCGTCGCCCTCAACTCCATTCGCAATCCCAAGGCGCTGCGCATTGGCAGCAACCTCGTCCTGCCGCTGCAACCGGGGGCGAGCAAGATCCCGCGTGAAGCCTTTGAGGATGACTACGTCCGCACCCGCCAGCCGACCCATACTGTGCGCAAGGGCGATACCCTTTCCCAGATCGCCCAGCGTTACGATGTCAGCTCCCAGGAATTGCGGGTCTGGAATCGTCTCGGCTGGGACAACGTCATCCGTCCGGGGCAGGTTCTCGTCGTCTCCGCCGGCGCCGCCAAGAGCAAGGGGAAGACCAAGGCGGTGACGGCGAGCAAGAGTGGGGGGAAGGGCAAGACAGCGACCGTCAGCGCCAAGAGCAGTGGCAGTCAGAAACCGGGGGCCAAGGGTGCCAAGACGACACGCATCGTCTACCAGGTCAAGGCCGGCGACACCCTCTCCAAGATTGCCCGCCGCTACGATGTCAGCACCAGTCGCATTCTCGACTGGAATAACCTCTCCGCCAGCCAGTTGCTGCAACCGGGACAGCGTCTGACCCTGCTGGTCGATGATGCCGACCGCGGCTAGGGCATCAGTTCGCGTGGAACGCGCCCTCTTCCTCAACCGCCTTGTCGCGCCTCTCCCCGGCGGTTTCGACCGTCTCTACTTCGGCGCCGAATTCTGCTGCTGGACTTTTCCGCCCGTTGCCGAATGCCGCCGCGCTCTCGCCGCCGCCCACGCCGCCGGCTGGGCCTTCACCCTCGCCACCCCGATCCTCCACCAGCGCTTTCTCCCCCGGATCGAACAGATCTTTGCCGAACTTCTCCCCGATTTTTCCGGCGGCGATGAAGTCCTCATCTCCGACTGGGGGGGATTGGCGCCGTTGCGCCGGGTGGCACCGGCGGCCACCGTCATCCTCGGGCGGGTCCTCTCGGGGCAGAAACGCGGGCCGCAGATTCTCGATCTTGAGCTCAATGTCGATGAACTCGATTACTTGCGTCAGGGGAGTTGGTACGCCCCGGAGGCGGTTGCCCTGTTGCAGGAAAATGCCATCGCCCGGGTCGAGCTCGACCTTTTGCTGCAGGGGGTGGCCCCGCTGCCGGCGGAACTCGCCGGCTCCCTCCATTACCCCTACGCCATGGTCACATCGAGCCGCAACTGCCCCTTTCGCAGCAGTTCCAGCGTCGCGGGTTGCCCGGCTCCCTGCGGTGACGTCTTTACCCTGAGCAGTCCGGAGAGCCCGCTCCCCCTCTTTCAGGGGGGGAATACCCAGTTTCTCCGCCATGAAGAACCCCCCGCACCCCCTTTTCCCGTCGGCATCGACCGCAGCGTTTTTCACCCCCAGCTGCCGCGCTAGATGGGCCATATAGCTTTTGACTTTTCCCGGGGGCGTTGCTAAACTCCCGACTTCGTCCATCACCCGAAAGGAATCACAAAAGCTCATGTACAATATCGCTCTCGCCCTTCTCGCCGGTATCCTCGTCAGCGTCCTCCTCATCTTCGCCGTCGAGCTCAATATCTGGATCTCCCTGCTCATCGGCTTCATCCTCATTGCCGGGCTCTATCTCCTCCTCACCCGCTACGTCATGGGCAAAGTCACCGCCCTGATGGACACGGTGCAGAAGGACGTCCAGGCCGGGCGCGTCGAAAAGGCGATCAAGGTCCTGGAGAGTGGCCTCAAGTACGGCCCCTGGCAGATCTACGTCACC
>Ga0209000_1001447_pt1 | contig 15032 bp, 9 predicted proteins | sample RifGroD2_FD_183998 | JGI IMG/M metagenome (GOLD analysis project Ga0209000, IMG submission 183998) | Groundwater microbial communities from Rifle, Colorado, USA - Groundwater D2 (SPAdes) (version 2) | ecosystem: Environmental > Aquatic > Deep subsurface > Groundwater | place: Rifle, Colorado...
TATATGCGTATAACTTCTTATATAGTTTTTAAAATCTTCATCTGGGTTTTCTTCACGAATGTCGTTTAGATAAACATCTTGAGCAGCTCGCAATTCTTTTTGGTTAATATGGGCAAATAACCATTTTTTATAGTCTTGTATCAGCCTTGAGAGCATCTTTAAATAATTTAGTAATTTACTTCTTCTTAATTGACGATAAATTTTTTCATTATTAATATCTTTTAAAAAATTATCCGCATGACTTTCTTGAATATCAGCATTTTTCAATTTTTCATATATTATTAAACTTTTGTTGAAAAAACAAAAGAAGAAATAAATAATTTATACAAATAGTATCTTTTTTAGAATCAAAAGTATTTAAAATTAATGAAAGTCTTAAAACAAGTTTATCAATATCTCTTAATGAAAAATCAAGAGTATTTGCTAAATTTATACAATTACTGATTGTTGTAGTTTGAGGATTTAAATATGTTTTAAATTCATTCAATCGGCTTAAAATATCATATTTTTCTTCTGAAAATAAATATTTTACCCAAGCTTCCATTTTGGGATCAGGCAAATACATTTCTATATCTATAAATTTTCTTAGAAAACCATCAGTTTCAGCATCAACACCATATAAAGCTTTAATTGAATTATTTAATTGTTCTTTATCAACTGCTATCACGAAAGTTATATTGTCTATATTAAAAAAATGCTTAATTATTTCAAGTGTTTCAATTGCATAATTAGGACGGCATCGATCAAGTTCATCAATAAAAATAATTATTGGTTGTTTAATACGCTCTTGTTCTACTTTTAAAATCTTTTTGAAACTTTCAACGGCTTTTTTTGTAAGTTCATAGTTTTCAAGTAAATTAATATCTTCGCTAGACAATCCCCCATTAAAATTGACTTCTCCTGAAACCCCAAAGTTCAATCCTGCGGACATCCCAAAAGCATATTGTCTTGAAAACTTAGTTGACTCAGTTTTAAGTGATTTTCTTTTATTTAACTTAGGATGAGATGTAATTTGATATAACAAAGGAATGAGCGGATTATCAAAATAATCAGATTCCCAAGAATCATATTTTATGCACAGTGCTTTATTTTCTTTTTCAATTTTTTGTATAAGCAAATCAATAAAAGTAGACTTCCCTGTTCCCCAAGAAGAATTTATACTTATTACTTTTGAATCTTCATTTAAAATAATAGAAGAAAAAGCATTAATTTCTTTTTCACGTCCCAATCTATCTACAATTTCACTCATAATCTTACCTTTATTAATTTTATTTATATAAACAACTTTATCAAAAAAATCAAGGTTGTCATGCTGAACTTGTTTCAGCATCTGTCCAACTCGAATTGTAGACTTTAAATTCAAACTGGATAGACCCTGAATCAAGTTCAGGGTGACATTAGGAGGTTGAGTCCCATTGGACAGATCCTTCGCTTTTGCTCAGGATGACAACACTGCTTTTAATCCAGCCACCTAAAGCTTTTGACAGAGCTCTGTTCATAGAGGTTTCCATTAATATCTACCACAAACTGTCTGTTTCTCTTGTTATAATCAAGTCCTAACACAGGTATTTTGCTCAATCCGGGTATTAAATCTATTAGACCTTTCTCTCCCGGCATCGTTGGCAAGAATCCAACTCCCGGAACAAACCCTATAAATTGATTCACGGAAACACTGCCTAGAGGTCCCAATAATCCCGATACTTTTTTAGAAAGAGTGCCGAGTATTTTAGTATCAGCATTATTTGTAAGCATATCAAAGTTTCCCGAAATAAACAGACTAAGGTTTTCACCTGATGAAGTTATCTCATCCGTATTAATAACACCGTCTTTAATGTCAAGTTTGCCTTCCAGTCTATCAAAATAGCCTGTTTTCTGTGGCACAACAAGGTCAATAATATTATTGAAATTAAAACCGCCAATACCGCATTGCAGAACATTTGCAGCTCTTAAGAAGTATTCCATGGAACCCAGTCTTACAAGGCGACCGTCATATATCTTGAAATTCGCATAACCATTTGAATTTGAGATCATTTCTTCGGAATTTTTTCCGCTTGTATAAAACTGTCCTTCTCCGCTAAGAGTGCCGTAAACTTCGTTTGGAAATCTTAAAAGAGTTGTTGCAAGAGCATTTGCCTGCATGTTCTTTGCGGTTAAATTAAGTGAAAGCTCGGTGGACTTTGCATTATAATAAAGGTTACCTTCACCAACTCCTCCTGCTGCTTTCATCTTGATATCAGAAACGGACAATAACCCGTCAGGTGTGTAGCTTATATCAGCTTTTACATCTGAAGTAATCAAGTCACGCATAATTAGCTCTTTTGAATCAAGCATTCCATTCTGAATAACAAATTCCGGTATTTTAATATTTTCTTTACTGCCTTCCATAATATTTTTATTGGATACCAAAACTCCGGCAATCTTATCAATATTCATATAATCGGAAGTAATCTTAATATTTTTAAGCATCAAAGGAGTTTCCAGTGGATAATCAACAAGAGCGCTAACATTCATAGAAGAATCATCTATTTTTAAATCCTTAAAGTCCAAACTGATCGCATCTTTAGAAAAATCTATATTTGCATTATCCAAACTTAGCTTATAATCAGGGATTTTTAATCCTGAAAACGAAATAGAACCAAGAATAACCGGACTGAAAACATACCCGTTAATTATTAAATCAGTCTGAAAATTTCCTTCTGAAAAGAATTTTTCATTTCCATTATTTATAACTTTACTGACACCTGTGTTCAAAATACACAAACTAAGAGGCTTTTCCTCATTTGTAAAGACTCTAAAGTTTTTAAACACGGGTTTTAAAGTTTTTAATTTATCTATAGAGCCTGAAAACTTTAAAAGATTCTCTTTTTCCCCATCAACATCAAAGTCCCAGTGCGATTTATAACTTAATTCTTTATCTTTTTCGCATAAATCAATTTTCAAGCTTTTAACATTAATTTTATCCTGTCTTCCTTGAGCATCTAAAGTCAACATTCTGACTTTATCATCAGACATGCCCATTTGCTTGGCATAACTAAGGTTTGTACCTTTATCAAGAGCTATTTTCCCCTGAACATTCCAATTATCGACGTTGCCTTTTATATTTACAGCTACAGGAATTATTCCTTCCAGGCCGACAGGCTGTTTTAACAATGAACTTAGCCTGTCTACATCATCAGGATTAATTTTCAGCGATGAAACAATCGCAAATACAGGTTTCTTTAAGTAATTTTTGATATTGCCGTTAATAAAGAAATCAGAGTTTGCGATTTTACCGTTTATGTTGGAGAAAAGCAGGCTTTTATCTGTAATATTAGCTCTGCCGTTTTCAATTACAATAGGCAGCTCCTGATTTTGATAAATTATTGCAAGGTTATTAAAATTCACGTTGGCATTGAATCCTGAGGGTTTTATATGAACCAAAACATCTGCAAAACCATCAGAATGCGCCACACCTGACAACATTTTTCTTACTTTAGTGGGCATTACAGGGATTTTAACCAATTCATTAAAAGTTGAAGCGTCAAATTTTCTTATTTTTAATTGCAAATCAGGAATTATCGGAGCTTTTGTCTTGATATTCGCTTTTAGATTAGACACTTTACCCTGAACAGTAAAATCCGTGCTTCCAACACTTGCCTGTATACCCTGAGTTTGAACAGCATCATCTGTTATATTAATAGCACCTTGAGAAATTTTTACCGGAAAACCTACTTGTCTATTTTCTAAAACCGCATCTGCATTGCTAAAAATCAAGTTTTTAAGGCAATCCTGATCAGATTTACCTTTAAGCACCAATAAAAATTGAGATGTCCCTTTTACAAAAGTGTAATCTTTAACTATTTTTTGTGATTTAGCCAACAAAGTGCTGTTCATGACAAATTTCTTAGCATCTTCCAGCCTTACGTTTTTGGAAGAAATTGTCATATCAATATTTTTACTTAATGCGCCAACGAAACCGCTAACAGTTACATTATTTTCCAGTACATTTCCGTTTATGCCATCAAAATAGATATCTTCATTTTCATATCTTAACTGACCTTTAAGATTATTGAAGGGTTCTCCGTAGCCTTTATAATTGATATACGCATCTTTGAATTTTATAATTCCGTTTGAATCAAGATTTTTTTCTGTACCTTTAAGGAAAATAGCAGTATCAGCAACTCCTTTTATATCTATAATGTCTTTTAAAGCAACCTGTACCTCATCAAGAAGCTGACTGCCGTAGACAAACTTGTGTCCTTTTTTTAAATCCAATTGCGGCATATAAAGTTTTACATCAGAATACCCATGAAGTGTTGAATAGCCTGATGGAATAAGTTTCATTCCCTCTACGAAACCAACGAGGTCATCGTAATAAACTTTTTCTCCGATAAATTTGACTTTTCCGTTTACGTTTTCAGCCCGTCCTGCAAGTGTCTTATATTTTACAGATGCGTTTCTGACCTCAACAGAGCCGTTTATTGTTACGTCTTTAAATGCGCCTTCTATATTAAGATTGGCTTTTCCGATTCCTTTAATATCCATTTCGGTAACAGGTGTGAGTTTGAACTGAAAAATATCTCTAACTGCTAACAAAACAGGTAAACACTTTGCAAAATCAATATTTTGAGTAGAACTAATGCTTAATTTAAGCTTTTTTCCTTTAAAAGGAGTTACGTGTCCTGTGGTTTGGATAAATTCATTCTTGCCTAAATATTGTTTGCTGTTTATAACCAATGTCGGCCCTAAGAAATCTACTGTTCCATAACCGTTTGGAGTGTCATGAATTTTTTCTATGATTGAAAAATCATCATATTTAACCTTGCCAAAAATATCCGGCTTTCTGTAGTAACCTTTTAGCTGTAAATTACCTGATATATTCCCATCTATATTATGTTTTAGAATTTTATTAAACGGATCAAGCTTAACTTTAATAGTTTTAGGAAATACTTCCGCTGCAATCTTTGCCCTTGTAGCATTTACATCTACACGCAAATCAACATTCCTGATTTTTTTTCTGGCAAAATTGCTTATTTTTCCTTTTATGTCCGTATTAATTTTATCGCCGTTAACCTGAAGATTGTCTAAATAGAGGTCGTTATCGTCAAAACTTCCGCTTGTAAAGAAATGCAGCTTATCATCATAAGACATAACTTTGCCTCTTAATGCGTCTACAATGTTTAAATTATTGGTTTTCGATTCAATAAAGAACCTTCTTCTTCCTAATATCTCCTTATTTAAGTCTATGTCAAAATTTACGTTGCCTGTTCCGTCAAGAACCTTGAATTTATTGGGGCTATACTTATTTATGTATGGTTTAAATTCCGCCAAATCAAAATTTACAATGTTTCCTTTGATTTTTAACTTGTTTGTTGTTGGATTTTTCTTCTTTAAAGGCAGGTCTGTATTTAAATATAAGTCAAACAGTGTGTTACATGTTTTATTCCCGTAAACATTGCCTTTAGCTTCTATTTCGATATATTTATTTGGCGTAAATCTTGTAATTTTAAGGAGTTCACCGTTTAAAACAAACTCTTTTGCAGGAGATATGGCTTTATCAATGAAATTAATCTTGTAATTGTCTAAAATTATTGAAGTATCTTTTAATTCAACTTTATATTTTGACTTCTCTCTTTTTACAAAGACCTTTGCTAAATCAAAAGTCCCGTCCTCAAGCCTTTTTAAATTTATATCAGGACTATTTATAAAGACCTGCCGGATTACAACATGTTTATTCATCAAAGGAATAAGCGATACTTCAACATAAGAATCTTCAATACTAACAAACTGTTTGCCATTGCTTTTTTTTAGAATCGCTTTGTCAATTTTTATTTTGACACCGAGATTCCATGTCATATCAATGTCAAGTTTTCCCAGCTCAAGAGGAACAGAGATATTTTCTTTAAGATATTCCCTGACTTCCGGCTTGTATTTTTCGATATTAATAATTGAAGGCGCAACAAAAAAATATGCCAAATTAAGCATAGCCACAAAAATTAAAATACCTGAAAATATTATGATTTTTTTCAAATTAAGTTTCATGAAGCCTGTTTATCAAGAATATTTATGATGCTTCTCTAATAGTACTATATTATCTGCCTTTTCATCAATCTAATTTTCAGGAACATTAAAATTTCTAACATCAAAAACATCTGCGCTTTCAGGTAATTTTGATGTTTTAACATACAAAGACACTATTTTTCCTCTTCTCACTAAGTTAATTTTGAATTTTTTTCCTACAGGCGCTTCTGCTATGTCATTTTTGACTTTATTTTTATTCAAGATTTCTTTGCTGTTTACGGCTATTATAATATCGCCTTTTTGCAAACCCGAAAGATAAGCGGGGCTATCCTTCACCACAGCGGTAACAATCACACCTTTAATTATATTTTTTGTGAAAAATCCTGCAATTTGGACATTAACATCCTGAATCCCGACTCCAATCCAACCTCTTTGCACTTCTCCATTTGCCATGATATCCCTGAATACTTTTTTTGCCATATTTGAGGGTATTGCAAAGCCAATACCCTCATAACCACCGCTTTTTGTAAGTATTGCGGTATTAACTCCCACAAGTTCTCCCCTTGTATTTACCAGCGCGCCCCCCGAGCTTCCCGGATTTATTGCGGCATCTGTCTGAATAAAGTTTTCATATTCAACTATGCCGATATTTGAACGCCCGACTGCGCTTATTATTCCCATTGTTACTGTTTCGCCTATACCAAAAGGATTTCCTACCGCAATTACCACATCACCTATATCTGCTTTGTCAGAATCAGCTAATTTTATTGTAGGAAGATCTTTTGCGTCTATCTTTATCACCGCCAAATCTGTTTTGGGGTCAACGCCTATGATTTTTGCCTTAAATTTTCTACCGTCAGAAAGACTGACGCTGATATTTCCGCCAAGATTTTCTACTACGTGATTATTTGTAAGGATATACCCGTCAGGAGAAATAATTATTCCTGACCCCAGAGTGAAATACCTTTTTTCTAAAGGTTTATATATGTTTGTTGAGCTGTTTCTTAATACAAATTGCGACATATTCCTTCTTCCCAGAGAAATATGAACAACCGCGGGAATCGCTGTCTTTGCCGCTCCTGAAATTGAATCAGGTTCTGCAATATTTGTATTATTCGTTTTTATCTTTTGATCAGGTTCAATATTTTTTTCAACTTTTTCATATTTTATTTCTTTAGCTGAATTATTTTTATGAGAGATAATTCCTCCCATATATCCTGAAAAAAATGATAAAACTAAAATAGAAATTATTAATATATATTCTTTTTTATTTATTTTTGGCAATTTTATCACCTGTTACTGTTGATTATAATTTTGCTGCGGATACTGTTGAGGATATTGCTGATAGACTCTATTTTGTTGCTGTTGTTGATATTGCTGCTGTTGCTGCTGTTGCTGCTGTTGCTGCTGCTGTATTCTTTGATATCTTTTTTCATAATCATTTTCATCCGGCACATAAGTCCTCGGCGGAAGCTTAACTTCATTATTTTTAGTTTGTTCATCTACTGTTTTCGTGTAATTTCTTTTTTTATATTTTTGTCCTTTATATGCACCAGGGTTTTTAGCCATTTCTTTAAGTTTTTCTTTTTTTGCTTTTTCTTTTAATTTAGCGGCTTCCAGTTTTTTTATTTCCATATCAGGAATCGGGAAGTTTTCAGCAGGAATATTTCTGAGTTTATAATATTCTGTGCTGAATTTATTCCATAAAATAGCGCAATTACTGCTGAATACTCCGCCTAAAGCCTGGTTTTCATCGTTACCCATCCATATTACAGTAGCGGTGTCAGGAGTATATCCGTTGAACCAGATGTCTTTTACGCTATCGGTCGTTCCTGTTTTGCCTGCAATCTGCCTGCCCTCTATCTTAGCTGACCTTCCTGTCCCTTTTTCAATTACATCCACTAAAATTGAGTTCAATTCTCTTACCGGTTGAGAACTTACAACTCTCACAGGAGTATTAGTCGATATTTCAAGCACGTTTCCTTTATTATCTTTAATGTATCTTATTGCTACAGGTTCAATATAAACTCCGTCACGAGCAAGTGTACTGTAAGTGTTTGCAACTTCAAGAGGCGTTAACTCTGAAGAGCCTAATACCATAGAAAAGCCTCTTCTTATATAGCTTTTTATTCCTAATAATCTGGCTGTTTCAATTATTTTGTCAACACCGACTTTTAATGAAACTCTGACTGTAGGTGTATTTCTTGAAAGCGTTAAAGCTTTTCTGACAGTCATTTTTCCCATATATTTACCGTCCCAATTGTGCGGACACCATACATTCCACTTTGTACGATAAGCAACGGGCGCGTCAAAAATTGTAGAATCAGGATTAATTATGCCTAACCTTAATCCTGTCAAATAAACAACCGGTTTGAAGCCTGATCCGACAGGTCTTTTTGCCAGGACTGCCCTGTTAAACTGGCTCTTCTTAAAGTCAACTCCTCCTACTAACGCCTGAATATAACCATTCTTTACATTTATGGAAACAAGAGCGCCTTCCCTTACTCCACTGCCTTTTAAGGATTTTACTCCTTCATTTATAGTTTTTTCGGCTATTTGCTGCACTTGCGGATCTAAAGTCGTATAAACATTTAATCCGCCTCTTCTTACAATATTATCGCCATATCTTTTCCTTAGAAGATAAGACACATAGTCAACAAAATAAATATATTTCGCATAAGCAAACTTTCTCGGGGCAAGTTTAAGAGGTCCCGCATATGCCTTATCTCGTTGTCTTTTAGTTATATAGCCAAATTCAACCATTTTATTCAGCACTATTAATTGTCTTTTCTTGGTTTCTTTCATATTGCTATAAGGTGAATAAAGCTCGGGAGCTTTAATCAACCCTGCAAGAATAGCAGACTCCGACAAATTAAGGTCTTTTGCCGATTTTTTAAAATACCGCCTTGCTCCTTTTTCAATCCCATAAGCCTGATTTCCCCAATAAATCTGATTTAAATATTTCTCCAGAATTTCATTTTTTGAATAAGACATTTCAACTTTTACAGAAAGAATCGCTTCCAAAAACTTTCTTTTCATCGATCTTTCAGGTGTTAAAAAAGAATTTTTAACAAGCTGCTGGGTTAAGGTGCTTCCGCCTTGAATCGAGTCTTTATGCAGGAGATTATTATAAAGAGCCCTTACTGTGCCCATTAAATCAATTCCGCTGTGGCTGTAAAACCTGTTATCTTCTATAGAAATAACCGCATTTTGCAAATGTGGAGAAATTTTATTTAGTGGCACTGAAATTCTGTCTTCATCGGCATGAATGCTTGCAACAAGATTGTTATTTATATCAAAAATCTGTGTTGATTGGTCAGGAGCATACATATCCAGAAGTGACACATCGGGAAGTTCTATTAAAATTTTAAACAAATAAGCCGTTACAACAAAACTCATCAATACTATCAGAATGCCTGCAAACATAAAAGTCTTCTTAAATGCAGTTCGAAACAATTCTGATCTTTCGAGGTCAGTTTTGGTAAGTTTATCTATATTGTAAAGATTATTTATCGGTCGATTTTTCATTTATTACCTGTTTTAAAATTATTTTTTAAATTTTTAAATTTGTATTTTTGATTTATTTTATACCACTTGATATTTCTGAGAATGAGTCTGTGCGGTATACCCGACCGGTAGTTTTTTTATAAATAATTTTTAAACCATTCAAAAAATCCAACATGGGCAATTAAAAAACATAGAATTTTAGCCATGTATGTAATTTAAAAATCATTAAAAGTTTAATAATCTATTATACAGTTACATTAAAAACCAATATTTAAGCTTTTACATAAATTTATCATTTTTTTTTAAAATTTCTTGTATAGCTTGATAAGTGTATTTATGTTAATATGTATTTATATAAACATAAGTGTAAAAATAACACTTGTAATTTACAAAAAGGAGGCAATTAAAATGGCGACCTTAATGACCAGCAAAACAAAGAAAAAAACCGGTTTGAATGATGAATTTGAAAAATATCTCGATAAGCAAAGGGGTTATACAACATTTAACGGTATAGAGGTTGCCAGATTCTCTTCTTACAAAAAGCTTCTAGGTCTTAAATAAGTAATCTAATCAATAATATATAGAAAAATGAGAAAACGATGTTTTCTCATTTTTTATTTGTTTTAAAATTTTCTTAAGTAGCTGCTATTTCGAGGCGGTTTTTTTCTCTCTTAAGTTCTGTTAATACCCACTCGGGTACATGAACTTTCCCGAGAACAAGTTGTCCGTTTGGTCTAGGTCCATGGCAATCAGAACCGCCTGTCATTATTAGCTTGTATTTTTCTGCTATACTTGAATAATATTCTATAATTGCGGGTGAATGTTTTCTATGATAAACCTCTACACCTCTTAATCCATAATTCATAAGCTCCTTGATAAGTTCTTCCGCGCCATCAAGATCACAAGGATGTGCCACAACAGGAATTCCTCCTGTTTCATAAATAGTTTCCACTGCTTCATGAGGAGAAACGGTTTTACGTTTTACATAAGTAGGCGAATTATCACAAATATATTTTCTGTAAGCTTCAATCATAGAAGAAACTCCGCCTGCATTCACTATAGCTCGTGCTATATGAGGTCTGCCAACGCTGCCGCCTTCTTTAACAAGTGACGTTACATCCTCAAGTGTAATGTTGATTTTAGCATTATTTTTAAGGTTTTTAACAATTTCAATTGTTTGTTGAATTCTTGCATGCTGCTGATAAGCGATTAAATCCTGCATTTCCTTATTAGCATTATTTATATAATACCCTAAAATGTGAACTTCTTGCTTTTCAAGCATTGTATTAATTTCTATTCCGGGAATAACCTCTAAAAGAGGTTTTCCTTCTTCTTGCGAACGTTTTTGCGCATGATTTTTTGCATATTCGTATGCAAGTATATTGTCATGATCCGTGATTGAAATAGCTGTTAATCCTAAATCAACAGCAACATCAATAATCTCTTCCGGCGCAAGACTTCCGTCAGAGAAGATGCTATGGGTATGCAAATCTAGTCCCAATTTTTTATCCTTTCATAATATCAATTACCTCTACTTAAACTAAATACTTCATTAATTCTTTTTATATTTAACGCATACCCTGTTTTCACGTTAATATTCAACTCAATCCCGTTTATTTGAACCTCATCGTTAGGAGATACTTCAAATTTAACCGGCAAACATGTTGTCAATCTTTTTACAGAATCTTCGATTTCCATTCCTATAACACTGTTATAGGCACCACAAAATCCTACATCGGTAATATATGCCGCTCCATGCTCCAAAATTCTTTCGTCAGCTGTTTGTATGTGCGTATGCGTTCCAATAATTCCGCTTACAGATAATCTATCAGCTATATAACCGCAGGAAACTTTTTCCGCGGTAGCTTCTGCGTGAATATCTATTAATATAACAGGTGTTTTATATTGAATTTTTTGAATTTCCGCTCTTAACATTTCCCATGGAGGCGCTATCGGCGACATAAAAACTGTCCCTTGTATATTAATTACGCCAATTGATATACCGTCAGACAGTTCAAATATTTTTGAACCTATTCCCGGTGTTCCTTCAGGATAGTTTAGCGGTCTAAGAAGTTTATCTGCGTTATATATAAAGTTAAATATTTCTTTTTTATCCCATATATGATTGCCTGATGTCATAGCGCCAATGCCCATCTCATCAAGTTCATGATAATTTTTTTCAGTCAACCCAAAGCCATGAGAAGCGTTCTCTACATTTGCTATCACAAAATCGTATTTATTCCCCGAATGTTCGAGAAACCGGGCAACACTTTGTCTGCCCGGTCTTCCGACTAAATCTCCCAAGAATAATATATTTATATTCTCTTTCATTTTTACTTCATATTAACTATATTAATTATTTCGCTATTTCCGTGGAACGAACTTCTCTTACTACTGTTACTCTTATTTGACCGGGATAATCCAGTTCAGTTTCTATTTTCTTGGCTATATCTCTTGCCAATTTGCTTGCAGCTACATCATCAAATACTGTCGGCTGAACAAGTACTCTGATTTCTCTGCCTGCCTGAACAGCAAAGGATCTTTTAATTCCTTCGTAGCCTGTAGCAATTTCTTCGAGTTTTTTAATTCTCTTAATATAAATTTCAAGAGTATCTCTTCTTGCTCCGGGTCTGCCTGCGCTTAACGCGTCGGCAATTTTTACAAGTACCGCTTCTACAGAGTTTGCTACCACATCATCATGGTGGGCTTCTATAGCATGAATTATATCTTCTTTTTCTCCATAGCGTCTTGCAAAGTCTACACCAAGCTGAATATGAGTTCCTTCATGGGTTTGATCAAGCGCCTTGCCGATATCATGAAGAAGTCCTGCTCTTTTTGCCACATCGATATTTGCGCCAATCTCTGTAGCAAGCATTCCTGCGATATGTCCAACTTCCAGTGAATGTTTTAGAACGTTTTGACCGTAGCTTGTCCTGTAAAGCAGTCTTCCTAAAGTTCTTACAGCTTCAGGATGCAGGTTAATAACGCCAAGCTCGTATGCTGCAGATTCACCTTCTTTGAACATCATTTCTTCAATTTCAGATTTGGCTTTTTCAACCATATCTTCAATACGCACAGGGTGAATTCTACCGTCTGTTATTAATTTTTCAAGTGCTACTTTTGCTATTTGTCTTCTTACCGGATCAAACGACGATAAAACAACGGCTTCCGGAGTATCATCGATAATTAAATCAACACCCGTAAGTGTTTCCAAAGCGCGGATATTTCTTCCTTCTCTACCGATAATTCTTCCCTTCATTTCATCGTTTGGAAGGTTTACTACAGATACAGTTGATTCAACAGCCTGATCTATAGCACATCTTTGCATTGTTGTAGAGAGAATTTCGCGAGATTTTATATTTGAAGTTTCTTTGATATACGCTTCATTTTCTCGAATAAGTTGTGCTGCTTCAAGTTTTAACTCTTTTTCAAGTTGTTCCAGCAGTATTTTTTTGGCTTCTTCGCTTGTAAGCCCCGAAACTCTTTCCAGTTCACGCGTTTGTTTTTCTACCAACTCCGCTAAATAGTCTTCTTTTTCGTACAATTCATCAAGTTTTTTTGCAAGCTCACTTTCTCTGTCAACAGAAGCCTGCATTTTATTTTCCAGTTTTTCTTCTTTTTCGAGCAATCTTTTTTCAAGTCTGCCGAGTTCTTGTCTTCTTTCACGGACTTCATTGTCAAATTCTTGTTTTTGGCTATGAAGTGTCTCTTTTGCAGAGATTAAAGCTTCTTTTTTCTGAAGTTTAATTTCTTCTTCAGCATCTTTAATCTTCCTTGCAGCTTCTTCGTTTATATTTTGAACCTTTTCGTTCATGCTTTTGAGCTGTGCAAACTGATAAACAGCATACGCTAAAAGCAAAACTGCAAGCACTGCCAATACTATTGTAACAATACTAATGCTTTCGATTGTCCTATACCTCTTTTAATATATATAACTATAACTGATTGTAAGTTGTTTAATGCTTATTTAAAATCAAATCTTTATGTTGGATCTGATTTTAATGCATTTTATATTTATGACCTAATTTCAATAAATCCTAACAATACAAGGATTTAATTAAGTCGGGCAATATAATTTTAGCATAATTAATGCTTATTGATATACTGCATTTAAATAATTTTTTCATCTGTCATTGCGAAGAGGACTAAAAGCCCAACATGGCAATCTTATTCCGCAGAATCTTCTATTTCCGGAATTTCAGTAGAAATTACGGCAGCAACGCCTTTTATGTTATTTCTGACAATATTTTCCACTTCTGCGAGCATATCAGGATTTTCTTTAAGGAATTCTATTGCCTTATCCCTGCCTTGCCCGAGTTTGTTGTCATTATAACTAAACCAGCTGCCTGATTTGTTTACAATATTCATATCAACCGCAACGTCGATGATACAGCCGACTTTGGAAACGCCTTCACCGTATATAATATCAAATTCCGAAATTCTAAACGGAGGAGCGACTTTATTTTTCACTACTTTTACTTTAACTCTGTTTCCAAATTCCACACCGTCTTTTTTAAGTGTTTCAATTTTTCTTATATCGAGTCTTAAACTTGCATAGTATTTTAAAGCATTTCCGCCGGTTGTTGTTTCAGGATTTCCGAACATAATGCCGATTTTTTGTCTTAACTGGTTGATAAAAATAACGGTTGTTCTTGTTTTCCCGACGATACCGGTAAGTTTTCTTAAAGCCTGACTCATAAGTCTTGCCTGAAGCCCCATATGGCTGTCGCCCATTTCGCCGTCAATTTCAGCTTTTGGAACTAACGCTGCTACCGAGTCGATAACGATAACGTCAATAGCGCCTGAACGAACGAGTTCTTCTGTAATTTCAAGAGCCTGTTCACCTGTATCTGGCTGACTTAAGAGAAGCTCATCAACATTTACGCCTAAATTTTTAGCATATTCAGGATCAAGCGCATGCTCTGCATCTATAAATGCAGCGATTCCGCCTTTTTTTTGAGCTTCTGCAATAATATGTTGTGCAAGCGTGGTTTTACCACTGCTTTCAGGTCCGTAAATTTCAATAATTCTTCCTCTTGGAACGCCGCCTATACCTAGCGCCACATCCAAAGAAAGTATTCCTGTAGGAATTGACTCTATGCCAACGCCTGTTTTATCGCCAAGTCGCATTATTGCGCCTTTACCAAAATCTTTTTCGATTTTGCCGATTGTTGCTTCAAGTGATTTTCTTTTTTCTGAATCCCCTGTAACCTGAATGGCTTCAGGCTTTGATTTTTCTTTTACAGCCATTTTTACCAACTTTCTATATATATTCTAAATTTTTTTATGCGCTTAGCCACTTTTTATTTTTAATTCATAAATCTTGGCGAGAGCATAACTTAATCAATAAATTATACTTCAAAAGAGCTTTTATAAGCTAAATATTTAATTTTCTTTACAAAATTTCTTAAAATTTCATTAAGAATTGTAAAAAATTTTGTAAATTTAAATTCTCCTATCAATTTTTATATTTACTAGTTTTATATAAATAGATAAATAGAAATTTTAAACACTACATATTTAAG
>Ga0209000_1001453_pt1 | contig 14974 bp, 19 predicted proteins | sample RifGroD2_FD_183998 | JGI IMG/M metagenome (GOLD analysis project Ga0209000, IMG submission 183998) | Groundwater microbial communities from Rifle, Colorado, USA - Groundwater D2 (SPAdes) (version 2) | ecosystem: Environmental > Aquatic > Deep subsurface > Groundwater | place: Rifle, Colorado...
GCTAAAGGCGCTGAAATGGTAGCAGCCATAGTTGATACCGACAAAGCTTATGTTACCAGAGCGACATGCAGCAATCTTAGAGCATTAAAAACTTCTTTCAAAAAAGCACTTACTAACGTTGCTGAAGGCAGAGGTTTCTCATTTGTTGAAGTTCTTTCAATCTGTCCTCTTAATTGGAGAACAAATAATGTGCAAACATTTGACAGACTTAAAACAATGGAAGAATGCTTTAAAGTAGGAGAGCTTGTTGTTCCTCAGGGACTGGAAGGAGTTAAGTAATGGCAAGAACAAAAATTGTATTAGCCGGTGAAGGCGGACACGGTATCCAAAGCGTTGCTAAAATTCTTGTAGAAGCTGGATATGCTGCTGACAAAAACGTTTTGTATATTCCTAACTTCGGTGTAGAGCAAAGAGGCGGTGTAAGTATCGCTTTCTGTCAAATTGCTGACGAAGCAATAGGTGAGCCAAGATTCTCAAAAGCTGACATCGTAATTGCGTTATCAGACAGAGCTATCGACCGCTGCGAATGTTATGTAGATGAAAATACAACAGTAGTTTATGATACATCCGTTTGTACTAAAGTACCTCAAATGAAAGCTAAAGAAATTATTGGATTAGCGGCTAACAAGATTGCTAACGAAGAGCTGTCCTCAAGAGTTTTCAATATTATAATTCTGGGTGCGGTTATTAAAGCTACAGCTGTTGTTGATATGAAATATGTAAAAGAAGCTATGGAACTGGCTTTAGGTAAGAAATTCGCTGTTAAACCTGAATTAAGAGAACTTAATTACAAAGCTCTTGAAAAAGGTATGGAGTTAATTCAAGCCAAAGCTGCTGTATAAACAAGGAGATAATATAAAAATGGTAGAAACCACTTATAAAGGTATAAAAGTCGAAGGTTGCGGAAAAGGCAGAGCTACATGGTATTTATACACTGATTTATGTAAGGGTTGCGGATTATGTCTGGTAAAATGCCCTATAAATGCAAAAGGTGAAAAATGCTTAAACTGGTCAAAAGAAGTTGGACTTTATATGACTCCGGCTGTGCAACCCGATCCGAATTTATGTATTGCCTGCGGAACTTGCGAAATGGTTTGTCCTGATAGCGCAATCAGAATCGAAAAAAATAAGTAAAATTAAGTAATTTAAGCAAAAATGGTCGGCTTTATAGCCGGCTATTTTTGTAATTATTATTGATATGCTAAAATAACAGAGTTGATGAGTATAATAAAGAATTATAATGACTTCAGCGCTTAAAGAAATAATTAATAAAGCAGAAAACACACACGAACTCACAAAAGATGAGATCGTGGAACTTTTTGCAAATGATGAAATAACTCAGGAACTTTGCAAAGCTGCTGATAGAGTACGAGAAAAATATGTCGGAAATGAAGTTCATCTTAGGGGATTGATAGAATTTTCTAATATTTGCATTAAAAACTGCTTTTACTGCGGACTTAGACGAGATAATAAAAATATTAAACGCTACAGGTTAGAACCTGAAGTTATAATTGATTTTGCTACAAAGGCATCGTCTTACGGATACAAAACTTTTGTATTGCAGTCAGGAGAAGGCAATATTTATTCTCTTGAGGAAATGCTCTACATAATTTCCGAAATAAAAAAACTTGATGTAGCCATTACTCTTAGTGTCGGTGAAAAAACTGAAGAAGAATATATTGCTTATAAAGAAGCAGGGGCGGATAGGTTTCTTTTGAGGATAGAAACTACTGATAAAGAGCTTTACCAAAAGCTTCATCCAGAAATGAGCCATGAAAACAGGATTAATTGTCTTAAAACTATAAAAAAACTTGGATATGAAACAGGAACAGGATGTTTAATAGGTTTACCGAATCAGACTTTAGAATCTCTTGCTGATGATATTTTGTTTTTTAAAGAAATTGGAGCTGATATGGTCGGAGTCGGACCTTTTATTCCAAATGAAGACACACCTCTTTCGTTCGAAACAGGTGGAAGTTTTGAATTGGCATTGAAAGTTATGGCTATAACAAGGCTTTTGTTGCCTGATATAAATATTCCTGCAACCACAGCGATGGAAACACTTAACTCGCAGGGAAGGCTTATTGCCCTTCAAAGTGGAGCAAATGTGGTTATGCCAAATGTTACTGAAGGCGAATACAGGGATTTATATAAGCTTTATCCCGGAAAAATCTGTATAAACGACACTCCTGCTCATTGCAGAAGCTGTATTACAGGAAAAATTCAAAGCATCGGACGAACAGTTTCAAAAGAATGCGGCTTTAGAAAGCAAGTAAGATAACAATTATGATTAACATTAACAGGTCAAACATTATAATTATAGTTTTAAGATTTATTATTAATTTCTTACACTGATTTTTTGAATTTCGGGAAATGATATTCCCAGCACTTAATTTCTCCGCAGTACTGACATACTGCATGAGCATTCATAAACCCTAAATCAGGTATAAACTCATACCCGTCAACATTAAAAACTATTTCATCATGAGTATTTATAGTTTTTGTAAAAACGCCAGCACCCTTATAGTTTGGATTGAACACCAAGCCATAATTATCGATTGTTTGACATTTTTTACATATAAACATTTGCATAGTCTCTAATTTTTAACGACTTTCATCTTTTTCTACCCAAAATATCAAAATACAGCAAGGTAAAACATGCGCTTCCCCAAGGAAGCATCATAGCTGTTATTATTGTTCCCACTGTTGAAACAGCTAAAGTAACTGACAAACCAAAAGGTGTCATTTTATAACTTGCTAAAAATTCTACAAAGGCCTGATTTTTAGCAAATAAATTTACATAAGCCTCAAAAGAATTTATTAAATGAGTCATCAAGGGTGATTTATCCAGTATAGCTGTAATTAACCCGGGAACAATAAAACAAGTAACAACCAATAAAACAATTCCCATAAATGTTGTCCGCCAGAAATTTCCTTTCATGAGGTTCCAGCTTTTTTTGATTACCTCAACGGGTGATATTGACTCAAAAGCAAACACTTGAAAAACAAGGCTAAGATTTACAGATAAAAGAATAGAAAAAATTAGTGAGGCAAGTACCATCAATAGAAAAATTGGGGTTATTAAAACTGTATTAATAAAGAAACCTAAGAAAAAAGATAAAAACGGAAAAATCAAAATCCCCAACCAGAAAAGAGTCATTAATAAAAGCAAAATTACGTAATTATTTGTTTTTAATTTTACGGAGCTGTTATAAACTTTAAAATCGCCAAAACTTCCTTTTTTTTCTATATCAGAAACCATGGGGTTTAAAGATATCATTACAATCATATAATCCCAGAATGCTTTTAAGAAAACAGCAAAACCCGGAATTACCATTAATATTAAGCCTAAAAGAATGAAAACAAGGTTCTGCTCAAGATTTTCTCCTGATAATTTAGCTAAATATTTTTCTGTGTAGAGATAATTCGGATAAAAGATTAAAAATATTCCTATAATCTGACCAAAAACAGGAAATAACATTACTCTTGATAACGGCAAAAAGTTATTTATATAAATCATCAAACTTTTAAAAATTATTGCAAATATATTTGTTCCTGATTTAGACTTGCCCATGAATATTCCTTAAATATTTATCAAACTATTCATAAATTATATCCTTAAAAACAGGTTAAAGGTATAATATAATTTAAAACAATCTAAGGGATAGCTGGAATGAAAAAAACTTACGTTAGCATTGCATTAATAACTTTAATTGCATTTTCTATACCTGTAAATGCTCAGGTGTTTGATTTGAGCTCGACAAAAAAATCATCATTTATTATAAATCAAGATTTTCCGGCTGTTTATAAACCATCAAAACTTATTATCGGCAATAAAACAAAATTTGTAATAAAAGCCGAACCGAATAGTCATGTTTCTCTGGTTACTTCTGATGAAAACGGTGGATCTCCTGAATATTACGGGTATAAATTAAGATTGGGGCAAATATTAAACCCTCATGAAGGAATTGTAGGAGATAAAGGAGTTCTGGAGCTGGAAATTTCACTTCCTCAGGAAAAAGAGCTTGTCGGAAAAATTCTTTATTTTGAAGTGCTAGTGTGGAAAAAATCTGACTTTAGCGATTTAAAAATTGCAAAAATAATGGGAATAGACGGAAGTGAAACTAACATTAACGCTGTTATAATAACCGAACAGTTAAAAAACCAATCAATGCCTAATTTTGGACCTAATATTCCCGGAACGGGGGGTGATATGAGTAAAGCTAAAGCGATATTCAATAAAATAAACGACACAAGCGCTGATGGTGATTCAGACAATTATTATCTTGATGAAATGTATTATAACAACCAGCCTTTAATGCTAAGAAACATTCATACACCTCAAGTGAAAGCAGAAACAGATAAAGACCAATAAATATGAATGATACTTTTAAAATTGCACTTATCCCTCTTGATAATCGACCTGTAAGCTTTACCTTACCGCAGCAAATAATTTCATTAAACAAAAATATATCAGTTTTCACTCCACCGAGAGAATTTCTTGGCGGATTGGTCAGTTATTCACAGGTTGATAAAATTCTTGAGTGGATTGACGATATATTAAAGCAGGAAAAAGTAGACTATATAATAGCTTCGCTTGACACTATCGCTTATGGCGGACTTATTCCTTCCAGAAGACTCAATACCAGTCCGGAAGAAATTACTAAAAACCTTAATATTTTCCGAAATATAGTCGAAAATCATAATACTAAAGCGAAAATATACGGATTTAGCAGCATTATGCGGATTTCTGACAGTTATGTTAACGAGGAAGAAAAAGAATACTGGGATAAATTCGGCAAAGAAATTTTCAAATATTCTTATTTGAAACATAAATTAGATGTTTTAAATCATGACACCCAAGAAAAAGAAGATTTTGACGGTCTTAAAAATAAAATACCTCCTGAAATTCTCGATGACTATTTAAAAACAAGAGAAAGGAATTTTTCGATAAACAGATTTTACATAAAATGGATAGAAGAAAATTTTCTGGATTTTCTGGTGTATAGCAAGGATGATACAGGGCAATTCGGGATTAATGTTCAGGAAGCAGAAGCTCTTGATGCAGAAATACAAGACAAAAAACTTTTTGATAAAGCAGTAACCTTAACAGGTGCTGATGAAATTCCTTCCGATCTTGTATCAAAAGCATTAGTTGATAATTACGGTCAAACCATAAAAATCTTCCCTGTTTTTTCCACGGAAAATGGCAAAAATGTTATTTCCCGCTATGAAGATAAAACGATTTTTGAATCAGTGTCGGGACAAATAAAACTTTGCGGAGGAGAAATCGCAGATTCAGAAGAAAATGCGGATATGGTTTTGCTTGTACATACGCCGGAAAATATCCAAAATGACCACTGTCTGAAAATTTACCCGGAATCGGAAAACAAAGAAGCTGTTAAAATTTGTATAGATTTTATAAAAAACACTCAAAAACCTGTAATTATTGGAGATATTTCCTGCGCAAACGGCGGCGATAATTTACTTGTTATGCAAATTCTGGATAATGAAACAATTATCACTAAAATTTATGGCTATGCAGGATGGAATACAACAGGAAATACTTTAGGAAGCGTTATTTCTACAGGAATTTCAAGATTAATTGCAGAAAAAACCGGTAACTTTGAAATAAATAATTTCAAAAAATCTTTACTGATTCGGCTGGGTGATGACTGGGCTTATCAAACAATTGTAAGGCAAAAAATAAGAGCTATTACAGATATTGCAGACAGAAAAACACTAAAGGAAGAGTTAGTTCCTTTAGTGTTAAACCTTACCAAAAAGATTGAGTATAATTTAAAATTGTCTGATTTTGATCTTGATTTCCCGTGGAATAGAACTTTCGAAGTTGAAATAATTATTTAATTTCTGTCTACCAACCAGAGAACACTTTTTTAGCTACATTTGCAACGCCGCCTACAACGCCTTGTACGACACCGGCAGCTGTACCAATAACATTATTGACTATATTGCCACCAACGCTTACGGAGGTATTGCCATTACTATAGGAAAAACCGCCTTGGTTATAACCAGGATGACAACCCATATTTCCTTGCATTTGATTCATTCCGTGGTGTCCATGATGATGACCGTGCATTCTGTGTCCACCTTGCATACCGTGCATTCTGTGTCCGCCACCAAATACTGAGTGTTGACAATCGTTACCGGTTCTTCTAATAAATGTTTGTCTTGAAATGTGTCCGTGACCATCATTCATTGTCATTTGTCTCATGTAAACTGACATTTTCCTTCTCCTCTTTTTCTCTTTCCTCTATACATACCCTAATAAATAAAATTTCCCTAATTAATAAAAATAGATTAAATAAATAATTAAAAACTTTTCATATTAAATTAAAAATCTTTAAATCTCATTCCCCCTATTTTTTACCTTTCACTATCACCTCGTATTAATATAAAAACAAATTGTATTAAAAAATTGCTTTTTTTTAAAAGATAAGATTAACAATATGTTACAAATGGGAAAAACTCCACGCTATAAAAGAGTTTGTGCCTTATAATGACTCTCTATAAATTCGAGAAACATTTTCCCTGTTGATTTCCATAGGAGTTACACTCTGAAGATCTGTCAATCCAGGAAAAATCATACAAATTTCTGTCAGCTTATCTATCTCTTCTTCTGTAATTCCTTCATCAGAAAGTTTTTTGTTTAAGCCAAGACCAAACAGCCATTTTTCTGTTTCGATAGAAATTTTTTCAGCTTCGTCAGGATTTCCTGTTAAGTTTGGAATTATTGGCGATAACAAATCAGCAATAATCTTGGCTTTTTGAGGATAAATTTGTTTTAATACAGCAGGAAGAAGCATTGTAAGGCTTAATCCATGAGGGAAATCAGGCTTAAGCGCGTTTATGAATTTAGCAAGCGCATGTGTTATATGTAATCCTGTGCTGTCAAAAGCAATTCCCGCAATCATTGCAGCATAAGTCAAATAATATCTCGCTGTTAAATCTTCGGGATTTTCTAAAACTATTGGCAGGTATTCTTTAATAAGTCTTACGGTTTCTTTGCAAAGCAATAGCGAGAAAAGGTTTGTATTATTGGTTGTCGCGGACTCGATAACATGATTTAAAGCATCTATAGTTACATACAAAGTCTGTTCTTTAGAAAGTTTTGTCATCAAAGCAGGATCATCAATTGAATATAACGGGTAAACACAGTCATATCCTATGGCTGCTCTGTTTTGAGTTTCGGGGATTGTAACCACAGCAAATTTATCCGTTTCCGAACCCGTGCCATGCGTCAGATTTACTGTTATAATAGGCACTGCTTTTTCGGGAATAAAAACTTTTTCAAAAAGTTCGCGACCTGTTTTGTCAGGATATTCAAGCAAAATAGCAATACTTTTTGACGCATCAATTACACTTCCTCCGCCTATCGCCAATACTGCTTTTGCTCCAAATTCCAGTCCGAGTTTTCTCGCGGCATCTACTTGAGTGGTTGTTGGATTAGGCTCAATATTTGACGACAAAACGTATTGTATGTTGTTATCTTTTAGTGCTTTTTCAACAAAATCCCATGCACCTGAAATCTTATAAGAATTTGCTCCAGTTATAACAAGCAATTTGTCTATATTTTGGTGTTTTAATTTTTTAAGAATGCGGTCAATTTCTTTAATAGCACCCACGCCAAAGTAAATTGTTACTCTGGCTCTGATTTCTCTAACATTTGTTATATCAAGAGCTTTTTCCCACATAAAACTTTCTCCTCTGATTTAAGTAAAAACCTTATGAAAGGACTTTTTGGAATTTTTCAAATGCCCAGTCAATTTGGTCTTTTGTTATTATCAAAGGAGGAGCAATTCTTATTACGTAAGTATGTGTGTCTTTGCAAAGCACGCCTTCTTTTTGCAGTGCTTCACAATATGGTCTTGCAGGTTCGTCAAGTTCTATGGCCATAAATAAACCCTTGCCCCTGATATCTTTTATATGAGGATTATCAATAGTTTTAAGTTTGTCGAGGAAATATTTTCCAAGTTCGGCGGAATTTTGAATTAAATTTTCTTCTTTTAGCACTTTTAAAGCTGCTCTTGCAATAGCGCAACCGAGTGGATTTCCTCCAAAAGTGCTTCCATGCGATCCCGGAGTTAATACATCCATTACAGAATTGTCTGCAAGCACCGCAGATACAGGATAAAATCCTCCTGAAATAGCTTTGCCTACAATTATTACATCAGGAGTAACATCTTCGTGTTGATGAGCAAATAATTTTCCTGTTCGTCCAAATCCTGTCTGAATTTCGTCAAACATAAGGAGAACATTGTTTTCTTTGCAGATTTTTTCAACTTCTTTAAGATATCCTTCAGGCGGAATAATTATACCTGCCTCTCCTTGAACGGGCTCAAGAAGAAATGCGCATGTGTTTGGCGTAATTGCTTTTCTTAATGACTCTGCATCACCGTAAGGAATTATTTTAAATCCCGATGTGAATGGACCGAAGCCCTCTTTGTAAGCAGGTTCGCTGGAAAAACTCGTAATAGTGGTTGTTCTTCCATGAAAATTGTTTTCGCAAACTATTATTTCAGCGTGGTATTTTTCTATTCCTTTAACTTGATATGCCCATCTTCTCGCAAGTTTTACTGCTGTTTCAACAGCTTCTGCGCCTGTATTCATCGGAAGTACTGCTTCTTTTCCTGTAAGCTCCGACAATTCTTTAAGGAAAAGAGATAATATTTGATTTCTAAAAGCTCTTGACGTTATTGTTAATTTTTGAGCCTGTTCTACCATAGCTTCAAAGATTTTTGGGTGACAATGTCCTGTATTTAAACAGGAAAAAGCGCTTAAACAATCAAGATATTTGTTTCCGTCAATATCATAAACCCATACGCCTTCGCCTTTTTCTATAATAATATCGAGAGGGCTGTATGTTTTTGCGCCATATTGGTTTTCTAGTTGTATATAATCAATTGCTGAAAGTGTTTTAGTCATTTTATAACCTCTTTTCTATTATTTAAGCTTGTCTAAGCTTTGAAATGGCAATTTCAAGAGCTTCTGTTTCGTTAATATCATGTTCTTTTGCATAATCTTTTAAAACGGCTATGGTTTCAGGGAGTAACCTTTTAGTAAAAGTAACTTTGGTAATTTCTTTACTTTTTCTGCCTGCTCCCTGTCTTTTTCCGCCATGTTCAAATTTCTTTTTACGGGTTTCAACTTCTTTCATGATAGCTTCGTAAGCTTCAGGTCTTTTCTGCCTTGTTTCTTCAAGCATTTCATCAATGGTTTTAATTTTTCTTTCCATTTTTATATATCCTTATATTTTTCTAATATTTTTTTAGCTCTTTTAATATAAGTTTTTTCTGTTTTTTGAGTTTTTTTAATAAAATCTACTGATATAACAATAATTTGATCTTTTTTGTATTCAAAAATTGAACGTAACTCACTTGTTTTAATTTCAAATAGTTTATCACCGAGAGATTTAACAATAACAGCCTCGATATCAACAGCTTGCACTGTTTTGTAATCAGTTTGAAGTTTGTCTTTTTGTACCAGTTGCAGCTTGTCAATGTCATCTTGAGCTTCAGGAAGTATTTTAACCGTATATTTCATTTTGCCTCTTTTTTTATTTTGATTATAGCACATATTTTGATTTTTGTAATGCAAAAATCAAAATATGTGCTATTTAACTTTAAAAAACTGGAAAACCTGCCTTCAAAGGAAGCAGGAAAAAAATAAAATAAAAAACGGGGTTGGATTGACAGATTTCGAACTTTTATTCTACAAAATATTGCTTAATAATAGGAAACATGAAGTTCATAATTTTTAGCAGATAGTAAAAATTTTTTCAATATATCCTTCTTAATTAATTCTTAAATTACTAAAAATGAAGGTATAGCATAATTGAATCAAATTATAGATTCAACTAAAGTTCTAAGATGATGAAAATTGAGAACTTGAAAATAAAATGCTAAATATACAGGAAAAATATAGTGGAAAACCTGACATACTCAAGACTTTATTTAATGCTCTTGAACCGCAAAGCCTTGTTGCTGCATTTTTAAAACATCCTCCTGAAAATTTCAAAATAAAAAAAATAGAATTTAATGAACACGAAGTTTATGGATTTTTTGCGGATTTAGATCTTTTTACAACTGTAGATGCGAAAATAAAAACTTTTGTGGACAGACTAAGATTATTTAAACCTTTTGATTATATAATCAGAAAATTTTTAACTTTTAATACTTTGTTTGTAGGAACAACGGTTTCAGAATATTCTTTATTCCCGAATTCAATGAATTTAAGTGAGTTTACAAACAAATTATTATCAGTGTTTCAAAAATCGGGAAGCCAATTTTTGGTTATAAAAGACTTGCCTTTTGAATCCCCTCTTTTATCAGATGATGAAAATAAATTTTCAAATAAAATGACTTCATACTTTAAAGATAATGGTTTTATTATTCTAACAGGACAAGCGCTTGCGTATTTACCTATCAATTTTGATTCTATGGAAGGATATTTAAAGAAATTTTCTTCCAACAGAAGAAATAACTTCAGAAGAAAAATGAAAGCAGCGGCAGGATTATATTTACAGGAATTTAACACGGGAGATAATTATTTCACAGATGAGATTGCAGAGATTCTTTATAATCTGTACTTAAATGTATATAATAATAGTGATGTTCACTTTGATAAGTTAACATTACCGTTTTTTAAACAGGTATTGCAGAATACATATGACGGCAAAGTATTCATTTATTCAGATAAAAATAAAATCATTGGTTTTAACTTGTGTTATGTGATGAATGATTATTTTGTTGATAAATATCGGGGCTATCTTTATCCTGAATCTCACGATTTTAAATTGTTTTTTAATCAGTTTTTTGACGAAATAAAATATTGCCTTGATAATAAATTAAAAACTTACATAATTGGAGGAGCAGCTCCAGAGGCAAAAGCATATCTTGGCTGTAATTTTACTTATACCTATCACGCAGTTTATATTAAAAATCCAATAATCAGATTTGTATTAACAAAACTTAAATCCTGTTTTGAAGCTGATAAAAGATTAATTGAAGGATTAAAAGGTTAAATCTTTGAACATTGTTATTATACTTTTACTTCTTACGATTATAGTAGAAACAGCCCAGCAGCTTTTTTTTAAAATGGCAGGCATGGATAATAAAAAACGCCTGATTTATTCATTTCTGGGAATAAGCATGTATTTATTGTTCGTTGTAATTTGGCTAAGAATTTTAAAAGATCTTCCATTAGGATTTGCCCTGCCTATTATGGGCTTTAACTATGTTACGGTTGCCTTTGCGGGAAATTTATTTTTTAAGGAAAAAATAAGTATTAAAAGATGGGGCGGTATTATGCTTATTCTGTTAGGACTAACACTGGTTTGGTTTGGCGGGGCAAGTTTTTTATGAAATCTTTAATAACGCCCAAATTCCCATATTTTTTGTTTACTATTTTTATTCTAATGGAAATAGTCGTATTTTTGTCGCATAAAATTGTATCAATGCACGCAACAGGTGATGGTTTTGCATTTTATATAACACTTTTAAGCCAGCCCTGGATTTGGGTTTCGCTTGTGTTGGCGCTTATACAATTTTTTCTTTGGACATCTATACTTGCAAAGTCTGAACTAAGCCTTGCATATTCCATGTCAAGTCTTAGTTACCCGCTAACTATGATAATTGCGGCATTTTTGTTTAAAGAACACTTATCGTTATTAGTCTGGAGCGGAGGAGGATTAATAACGCTGGGTGTTATGATTGTTGGTCTTGAAACAGAATAAATTATTTTCTTCTGAAAGCTCTGGGCGCGTTAACTAAATTAAGCGGCTGATCAATTTCAAGAAAATCATAAGCACAAGTAATAAGTTTATACAGATCATCCCATCGGCACTGATCTTCTTCCTGTTTAAGCAGGTTTTCACCTATTTTCATGTAGTATGTGCTTGTTTTGTTAAAACTTTTTAGTCCACTCGGGGCAGGGACTGTTTCTTTTAAAAATTCAAAACTGATTTTGTTTTCCTCACAGTAATTAATCAAAGGTTTGATGACTACATGTTCCTGATACTTGTTGCGAAGGTTCTGAATCTCTATTTCTGCAGTTGTCAAGCTTCCGCCCTCCTTTTCTAAAATAAACTACCGTATATTTTGAAACTTATTGGAATGCTTTAGGTCTTTGTTATTGTTAGTTAATTATCTTTAAAAATTAATCTTTTTATGTATTAATTAAACATGTGCAGAGTATGAATCAATTAAAATATTTACATTTTTCTTTATAAATCATTATACCATTTTTTTGGATTTATTAAATATATAAATATGTTAATTTTTTATAATTAAATTAATAAAGGTAAAAGCAAGTGGACACAAGAAGAACAGTAGCAAGAGAGTTGGCATTATTGACTTTTTCTCAATTAAGCAAAAATATTGAGAAATGGGAAAATAAGGACATTGTAGAAATTATTGAAAGATCAGTAGAAACGCTGACAAAAGAGGCCGAACATAATTTACAGTCTTCTGTAAGAGAATTGGGCGCTATTCGCGATTATATCCAAAATTACGAAATAGATCACGCGGATAATCTTGAAAGACCCATGGATGTTTCAATAATTCCTGTGGCAGTACCCATGACCTCTGATATGATTGGAAGAATAGACATTCTTCTTGATGCGGCAGAAAAAATATATTCCGCAATGGATATAGTTCAAATTTCTGCCATGTCTAAAAGAGAAGATGTTAAAAAATATTCTGTAAAACTTGTTAAAACATTTATTGAAAATAAAGAATGTATTGACGGGCAGATAAAAGAACATTCAAAAGGCTGGGATGTTGAAAGGCTCTTGAAAGTAGATAGAGATGTCCTTAGAATTTCAATAACAGAGCTTTTGTATTTTGAAGATATTCCGGCAAGTGTTTCTATAGACGAAGCTGTAGAGCTTGCAAAAAAATACGGCACGGAAGAAAGTTCAAGCTTTATAAACGGCATCTTAAGACAAGTTTACGAAACAAAAAAGCGAATTGCGAGCAGAGATTGAATGGACTCAATGCTGTTTATAGTGAAAAACCAGACAGTTTGAATAGGAAATTTGAAATTTATGTTTAATATATTCAAAAAATTTGTAAAAAAAGAAGAAAACGAGAAATTTAAAGAACAAACTATAGTTGATTTTAAAGAAGAAAATAACGATAAAATCTCAAAAAAAGAAGAAGCTTTAAATTGCTTAGAAGAAATTTATCCCAATGAGCAGCTGGAAACAGAAGATTTTGAAGAACCGGAAGTTCAGGAAATTCCTCTTGAAGAGCATGATTTTGCAGTAGAAACAGAAGAACCTGTTGAAGAAGAAGTTTTTTCAATAGAAGATTTGGAAACAGAAGCTGTTCAAGAGCAGGAAGTTGAAGAGATTTCAGGATTTGAAGAACATGATTTTGCAGTTGAAGCAGAAGAACCTGCCGAAGAAGAAATTTTTTCATTTGAACATTTTGAAACAGAAGATTTTGAAGAATCGGAAGTTCAAGAAATTCCTCAAGTTGAAGAGCATGATTTTGCAGTAGAAACAGAAGAACCTGTTATAGAAGAAGCTATTTCTATTGAACAATTAGAAACAGTTTTTGAGGTTGTTGAAGTGGAGGAAGTTCCTCAAGCTGTCTATGAAAATTTGCCAGTTCAAACGGTAGAAGAACCTGTAGTAAAGAGTCTTTTTGGAATATCTTTTGCAGGACTTAAAGAAGCTATTTCAAAAACAAGCGAGTTTTTTAATACCGATATTCTTTCTTTAGGTGCTGGAAAAGAAGAAATTGACGATGATTTGCTTGATGAAATGGAAGAAAAATTCATTCGTGCTGATATCGGGGTTGATACAACCGTTTATATTATTGAAAGACTTAGAGAAAACAAAAATAAAGTAAAACCCAACAAAATAGGCGAATATTTAAAAAACGAATTTAAAGAAATCATAAAAGCTCCCGGCTCAAATAATTTGAATTTAAAGTCAGAACAGCTCAATACCTTCCTGATTACAGGAGTAAACGGAGCAGGCAAGACAACATTAATCGGAAAACTTGCGTATCGGTTTAAGCTTGAAGGAAAAAAAGTTCTTGTTGCTGCGGGAGATACCTTTAGAGCGGCTGCCGAAGACCAGCTTGAAATTTGGGCAGACAGAGCAGGCGCTGATATAGTAAGACAGGACGGAGCAGATCCTGCTTCTGTGGTGTTTGATTCCATAAAAAAAGCGAAAGATGAAAATTATGATATTTTGCTTATCGACACCGCAGGAAGACTTCATAACAAATTCAATCTTATGGAAGAGCTTAGAAAAATCAAAAAAGTTATAGATAAAGAATCCCCTGAATCTCTCGTTGAATCAATTCTTGTATTGGATGCGACTACGGGACAAAACGGTCTTAAACAGGCGGAAGTATTCAAAGAAGCTGTGGATATAACATCTGTCGGGCTTACAAAACTTGACGGCACTGCAAAAGGCGGCGTGATTTTAGGAATAGCAAGACAATTGAATTTACCTGTAAAACTCATTGGGGTCGGCGAAAAAATGGAAGATTTAAAAGATTTCAGCGCAGATGACTTCATCGAGGCATTATTCTAGGGAGGAGTAATAAATGAAAGCTGGGATATGACTGTACTTAAGCAAATATCAGGCGGTTCTATTGGAGATGTAAAGTTTAAAATAGCCGATGAAATTCCAAGAATTTCATCGGCTATAGATATTATGAACAGGAAATTAGCTTCCTGAATTTTTGAAAAAAGGTCTACAAATAAAAAGAGGGAAAGATTAAAATCTTTTCCTCAAAAAAAGTGTAGATAAGATAAAATTTTTGATTATTTTCTTACAAGCTCTTCGATAGGCTTATAACAGTCAATATACATTTCAGCGAACCTGATGCCGCTGTCATTAACAAATACATTGATTTTGCCCGGTCTTAGAATTACATCTCCGTCAAACTGTGAATAAATATTTTCAATAACATTATTTATAACCGTAGTCGGA
>Ga0209000_1001458_pt1 | contig 14945 bp, 17 predicted proteins | sample RifGroD2_FD_183998 | JGI IMG/M metagenome (GOLD analysis project Ga0209000, IMG submission 183998) | Groundwater microbial communities from Rifle, Colorado, USA - Groundwater D2 (SPAdes) (version 2) | ecosystem: Environmental > Aquatic > Deep subsurface > Groundwater | place: Rifle, Colorado...
TAAATCTTTGTTAGCAAATAATCTTATTTTGTAATCTTTGATTGATTCTTGATCTTTTCTTATATATTCCATTTATACCTCACAGTATATGTTATTTTCAATTTTAACAATCACAAATCGACCATGTAATTTTATTTTATATTCTCATGATGTTGGCAATCCTGACAAAACATTATAGTCTTATTTACAAAATATTTAATCCAATATCTTTGTTTTCTGCAGTTTGGACAGTATAATTGTTCTTCTTTATTCAATTTTATTAATCCTCCTTATAAAATAAGAGAATATTAGATTATTAAGGGATACCTAATATGAATTTAGATATCCCAATCGGCCTTACGCCTAGCAATTATATGAAGACAGTTTATAAAACTTCTTATCTTCCTCTAACAATATGTGATTTTTCTATCTGTTTAATTACATATTCTGATACCTTATTAAGTTCATCTTTTGAAATTTTTTCACTTAAAATTTGTTGTAATTGTTGTAATATTCTTTCTTTATCATTTAATAATTCTCTTACAATTTGTTCTAATTCAATTATACGTTTTTCATAATCTACATTCTCAAACATTAAAATATTCCTCCAAAATAAAATTAGCACAGTTTTTATTTAGGTCGTACTGTGCAAAACCTATTTAGTGAATTATCTCAACATTGAATCATAACTTTCGTATTTCTTCAATGCATCCATATCTTCTTTGTTAGAGTAATTAACTCAATTCATATGTATCCATGAGAGAGTTAATTATTAACATTTAAGTCTAATTAACTCTTTATTCTCATGTGCTAAGATGTGTATTGTTACATTTACATCTTATTAAGTCGTAATGTATAAGGTGGACTACACCACTATAAATCCACCCAATTTCAATTGGCATACTCTAGTATCATCAATCTCATTGGAGTATGCCATTACTTCTACAGCACTTTATCCCTATAGAAGTAACACAATGAGTTGTGAGTGGTAAAATCTAGTCGGCAATTAAGCCATTTGTCATCCCAAAACCCAAAAGTTCAAAAGAAATGACTGTGTAGCACCCACTTATCCAAATGTTGCCATGCATAAGCAACTGAATTCATTCGCTACATTTTCCCTTATTTATTTGGCAAACCGCCTCATCTAATTATAAGCATATAAAAATCTTTAGCGTCCTAATAAAATTCGCCTAGCAAAAACTCTGCTTATATGTTTTTTCTTTAGTATTTAATTAACCTCTACTAGATTCAAGAGATTTATCTCTATCATCTTCATAAAGCATAAATATCAACTCCATTCATGTTTGTTATTCTTCTTCAGATTCATCTTTAGATTCAGTTTCCTCATCAACTACATCTTCAATTGCTTCTTCTGTAATAGATAGTTTTACATAGCATCCTGAGAAATTTTTAATTACTTCATGAAGATTTTTAACTCCTTCGTCTGGAATCGCAATTACGATAAGGCCATCTACTACAGTTAATTCACCTTCAGTTGCTAATTTATGAGTAATTTTCTTTGTTTCAGTAAGTTTAGATTTTGCCATGTGTGATTTATTCCACCTTTTTAAATTTTATTTTATTATTGTTAAATTGTCTTACTCTTAATATTATATGGAGCCACTGAAAGGATTCGAACCCTCAACATACTGATTACAGGTCAGTTGCTCTACCAATTGAGCTACAGTGGCATTTATTGTGCTACTTTTGCCTTATATCTAAAGATGTCTTTTAAATATAAGGACTTACCGTAGTAGCACAAAATTGATTAAATTATTCTGCTACAATGCCTTTCACGGCATCAGAGAAACCCTTGCCAGCTTTAAATCCAACCCTAAATGAATCTTCAGAAGTCCATTTCTGTCCTTTACGATCACCAAATTGAATTGTACCTTCTGCTCCTTTTGTTGGTTTCTTTTCAAATGCACCAAAATTAACGATTTGAACTTTATCTCCATCAACTACAGCATCCTTAATTACATTAAATACTGCCTCAATTGCTACCTCTGCTGCCTTTTTGGACATTTCACCCTTAATTGCTACTGCCGAAATTAATTCCATTTTATTCAAAATTATTATCCCCTTTTATTTCTTTAATAGTATCTGCACATCTTTGATGCCAGACCCGTGTTTTTTATTTACTAAATATTTTTATTTCTTAATTCTTCAAATTCGCCTGATTTAAATCTTTGTATGTATTCATCTAATTGTTCTTTTGTATTGTTATGAGTACCATATACATGATGAAATGAACCATATTTATTAAAGTTATGACATGAATCACACAATGTAATTCCATTACCTAATTCCAACCTTAATTCTTCATTGTCTGAAAAGTTCTCTATATGGTGTGCTTGGAGGTTTCCACCTTTATTATCACCACAACATTGGCAAGTAAAATTATCTTTTTTATATACTTCTAATCTCCAATTTTTATACTCTATGGATTTTCTAAAGATTTCATCTTCAGTGGTTACTCCACCTTTCCAAAATGGAGAATTTTCTCCTGAGCGAGTTTTTATTCCACATTCATTACATTGTCGTTTGTTTCCATGTTTAAATTCTAGGAATGAAGTAGTAAATGGGTTAATACACTCGCATTTTAAATCAATACTACTCTTGGCGTTTTCGTATAATTCTTTTGGAGTAATTAATTCACATTTACTATTTAAAGAAACAAATTCTAATACTTCTTCATATGATGTACTAAGTTTACATTATGTTTGTTTTAAGCCACATAACTTGCAAAATGGATTTTTATAAAACAATTTTATGCTTTTGTATCCTGGTCTTCCACAACTACATGTAAAATTAGCTTTCATTTTTGTATTTGTATAATCTTCTTCTTCTAAAAGCAATTTACAATTATTAAGTTCGTAAAAGTTTAAAATATCTGAATACTTTTTGGATCTTGTTTTAACAGATAATAATCTTCCACACTCTGTACACATCGGAGTTTTTAAGAAATCATTAAATTTCTTATTTCCTAACTTACCACAAGAACATGTAAATTTAATATTATGTTGAATATTTACATACGTATGTTTGTCTATTTCACAATTATATTTACGAAAAATTTCTTGAACTTCTTCAACTGTATATGATCTTTTCTTAGACATTCTCTCATATCTACATAAAGGACAAAATCCTTTACTTGCTTTAAGTTTATTTAAAGATAAATCATACTCCCTACCACAAATACATGTGAAATTTATTAATAATTTATTATCTTTGTCATATAAAAACCCAATATATTTTCCGCTAGAGTCATTCAAAATTTCTTATGCTTTAATTATTGCTTGTTGTTCCGTAATTATTTTACCCATCTATCCTCCTTCATTTTACAAATAGAGAGGAATTAAAATCCTCTCTAACTACTAAGGAGAAAAACTTTTATCCACTAAGGTATCTACTCATTGGTAGTACCGAAAATAACATACATTTACATCTTATCAGATATATCTGCCATTCTACTTCTCCATACATTGGGAAGATGTACACAACCAAACATATCCTCATTCTTGAATACTTCTATTGCTCTAAGCAATCCATTATTTTTACCAACATATTCAACCTTGTCTACCTGTTGATATGGATCACCTTCAATTATGATTTTTGCATCCTTACTACATCTTGATAAAGCAAGTTTCATTAAATCAGGTGTAGTGTTTTGTGCCTCAGTGATATATAGAATTTGATTATCAGTTATTTCCATTCCACGACTATCTGCCATAGGGATTAATCTAATTTTATCTTGTGTGATTAAATTATCTACAATGCTTTTATCACCAAATTTAGTAATGAGCATATTCCCTATAAACTGCTGAAGTCCCTTCTCGATAGAATTGCCACTATAAAATCCCATATCAACTGCTCCACGCACTTTTGTTGGATTATACATAATTATACAAGAATCATATTTTTGGTATTGTAACGCCCACATAATATACATCAAACTACTTAAAGATTTTCCACTCCCAGGTTTTCCTGTGATTGCAGTAAATTGATTGTTATGTAGACTATCAATACATAGTTCTTGATATATGTCTTTAGGTTTTAAATTTCCAAACATCATGCTTTTAAAGTCTTTTTTTACAATACTTTTAAATCCCTGTTGTGTCCATCTCTGTTTATCAACGATTGAATCATTAACTTTGAGCAATAAATATTCATTTATATTTAAATTCCATAAATTTGCTTTAGTTTCTGATTCATACCAATTAGCCAATTCATATTCTGATAAATCTACAACTTTATAACCTGTATACATATCAACATCATTATCTGTTGGTTCAAACTTACTATAAGGAATCCCTAAATCTTTGCATTTCTGTCTGAACAAAATATCATTGCTATAAGCAATAAATGTATTATCATTTTTCCACATCTTATATAGTATAGAAATTATTTTATTGTCCATATTATCTTTATCAAAGTCTTCAGGAAGGTCATAGTCAGTCTCACGAATAAGATATGTAATTTTATCCTCGTTTTCGTCTATATATCTACATGCTCGTCTAGCCTGAAATTTTGTTTCTTCTGTTTTCCCATTCTTCCTTAAATTATCCATTTCTCCTGTTACATAACCACTAAGAAAAATATGTTCAAACTTTTCAAAAACTTCTTTTGGATTATCCATCAATACACATGAATCTATGTATTGTTGATGACTAGAATCTATATATGGTTTATTGGGCAATATAAACCATTCCTTTGCTATTTATTTTACTACTTAGTGTCATAAGACACTTTCACTAAACATATACTTCTGATTATCTTTGATATTCATTAAATCAACATTATTTTTCTCCAGTTTTTCTAACATTTTCTTTTGCTCTGACACATCTAATTTTAATACTTCTTTTAATTGTTCAGAAGAAAAGAATATTTTTAGTCTATCTGTTAATTTTAATCTTGACAGATAATTATATGTTGCATCTGTTGTAAACCTCTGCTTACCTCTACCTTTGCCGAATTTACCTGTTACTTTTAATGAGTCACCATATAAACCTTTTGATTGTCTAATTACATTTTTTTGTATTAAATATGTCATTTCATTTTTTGAGATTCTTTCCAACTTATACTTTTGATGCTCCTTTTAATTTGGAGTTTTGATTTGTTTTTTATTATTATATATTTAAACTGTGACCGACCACACAGTTTAATAACTAAGTGATAAATAAATTGTTTAAGATGAAGAGGTGAAGAGTACAATCCACACCTCTTTTTGAAGGCAAATTAGATATTAATGTCGACTTATTGCCTTAGATAGTATATTATTAATAGGGAATCTATCCCACCATAATAATTCAAAACACCTGAATAGGTTGCTAATATTATATTTACCTTCCTATTCTATATTACCTTATAAGCATACTTTGTAAAACCCTTATAGGAGTAGGGTTTGAGAGATGTTGTATTTTAACACTTTCTATGAAAACCTACTTATTTAACGTATTTTTTACCAATTAACGTATATCTATATCCAAATATGTCTATATTGCCTTTGCGATTACTTATTAATAAACTCTCATTAATATTATTTTTGTTCTTAAAAACAGACAATGTGTTTAATTGATGACTATGGTATAAGAGATTCAAGATCAACATACCATATTTTACCCACTCATCTTTTTTCTTATTTTTTCCAAAACATTTTTGAAAAATACTATAAATAGTTTTTTGATTAATTTTCAATTTTTTAAGTTCTTCTATTGCTTCATTTTTTGACTTTCTGATTATAGTATTTTTCCCCTTCTCATTTAATATGCATGATGGCATTCTGCAAGAATTAATTTTCTTACCACACTTTGTAATAATATTTAGAATATTTACATGTTGCTCTGTTGAATTTCTTGCTCCTGATAAACTTTTAGCATTAACCAATAAATCACACATATCCTTTTTACCTCTATTGTTTCTAATCCTATTTTCATCAATTAATTCTTGTAGATAATCCATTGGTGTTTCAAATTTTCTCAATATTCTATATGTATTATCTTCTGCTACATATCCAAAGAAATTTGGTACTATCATTCTTTTTACATACTTTGTCTTTTGTGTTTTTTCATCATATTTTTCTTCTATTTCAAATTCAACAACCCCTTTTCCCTTATAAACCATATCATTTACTTTCTTTAGTTCTTTTGGCATAGATATATTATCAAAACTTTTCTTTGCTTTATCAAGTTCTATTTGAGACAGAGATGAAAGCATTGATGAAATATCATATAATTTATCAACCAAACCTTTCTCCATATTTTTCTTTTTACAATCCCACATATAACTATTAATAATTTGACTCTTATTGATTATTTTTCCAATGAAGTTGTTACTTAAAACATTATCCAATTCAGCCAAATCATCCATAGTATTATGTCTTTCTTTTTTATCTCCTTTTACTAAATTTAAAGGAGTAGGATATTTTGCACAGTCCTTAGAAACATTCACCATAGTAATATCTGATGTTAGCAATAAAGCGTCACTATCGTAGTCATAACCCTGTCCACGGTCTGGAGAATCATTGTCGCTAACATTAATAATTAGTATATTGTTTGTTAAATTAAAGTATTTATATTCTTTATGATATTTATTTGTGGTTAACATTACATTTCCAGAATTTATGTGTGGATTCCTAAATGTTGCTAACTCTTGGCCTTCTTTATAGAATTTGCAATATCCCTCCGTACCTGTTGCTATACACTTTCCCTCATAAATACCTACACTATGTAGTAATAATTCATAAGGATTGGCAAAAATAGTACAATATATTGTATTTTTAATCCTAATCTTGCCTTTTCTAAGTTCATTCTTATAATCATTTATTTGATCTATTCTCCACTGTTTAAACAATGAAGTATATTGAAAGTCACTATTAATAGACAATAAATTATTTACAAATTCAGCAGATTTATAACTTTCATTCTGAGATTTAAATTCTACATCTGAATCTTCATCAATTTTTGATAATTCAACTATATCATTTTCTAAAAATACAGTTTCTTCATTCTTTATTGCAACATGATTCTTAAAATATGCTAAATCTGTTTTCAATTTATTAATGTAATCTAGTTCTATTTTTACTAAATCTGCTATATTTTCCTTTGCGAATGGCATACTATTTATTATTTGATATGTCATTCTATTCCAAGTTCCATAGTTTCCCATCTTATCACTTTTTACAATACCAAAAACATTGTCTATATTTTTAAACCAATGATTGTAGCAATCTGTTTCATCATCAAATTTATAGGTGAATTTTAAGTATTTTACGCTAGAAGGAGTGGTAATTAATTTAATTTTACTAGCGTCAATGTATCCCCTATATAAATCCTTAACCTTGCCATCTACTAAGAATTCTTTATTATCATTAAAAAATTCTTGTATTTTTGTATTAAGACCACAACATTTAAATAAATCACTTCTGAGCAACATCATTCCTTTGTCTTTTCTACCTGATAATTCAAATAATGATTCATCAATTAAACCTTCACCATCTGTCATATTGTTTATTCTTTCAACTTCTTTTGTTTCTGTTTTTAATACCCCTCCTTCTTCAATTGTTACACTTGATACTGTTTTAAACGGCAAACTATAAATATCAGATACAATCAATATTGATTCTTTATCTATTTCAATTATATCTTCTAAACCACTGAGTATTAATGATTGATAAGCATGTAATGAAGTTAAATCTAATATTTCACCTTCTTCAAAATATAAACCTTTTTTATCTTTATTGTGAGTTAATCTACTTCTATTAATTAATTTGTTATACATATTCTTTTTAATAAATAGATCGTTACCAGTTCTAGCTTTGCTTGCACCTCTTTTATAAAAAACATATTGAGTATTATCTACTTTAAATCCTGAATTATAAAGATATTTCCTCATTTTTTTCTTATTCACTGTTGATATTTTTTTTCTTGTAATTTCACCAGTTTCAGGATCTTCATGGTCTACCCATTCATTATAATTTGAATCAAAACTTATATTTATCATCGCCTTAGTATACTGTTTTTTATTTTTTATATATATTTCTTTTGGATAATGCTCATCTAATCTTTTAATCTCTAAACTATATGGCATTGTAGCTGTAAATAACTTTGTTTTATCAATTCCATCTGTTTTATATTCTTTATTCTCATCAATTACCATAGCTTTATAAACATATGCTGCATCTAGATTAATTATGTAAGTATTTTCTGCTTTTTCAATCATATTTTACTCCTTTGATTTAATATTTTAGAGTTTTATTTTACTTTTTTTTCGTTATTTCAGAGAGATGGATGAGTAAAGTCTCATCCATCTTAAAAACAAATACATTCAACCATTTTTTATTCCTATTTGGTTCCGTCCATAGGCGTTCATGACATCTAAGAATTAATTCTAAGAATATCTTTTTACTATATATTTTCTTATATTTCACATCACCCATTCTATTTAATCTCCTTTTTAGTTTCATATAAATCTACATTTGTAAATCCATAATTATTTAATTTTTTCTTAAACTCATTCATCTTTTCCATAGTTCTTTCAATATAATAATGATAAAATTTATCTTTTGGAATCATTAAATATAGAGTTTTTACTCTCATAGACTTTAATGATTTAATACTATTAACAAATTCACCACAAATATAATTATCACTATCTAAATTAAAATTATGCATAAATTTAAATCTAATATTGTCAGGCATTCTATAAAATCCATCAATTAATACTATATGCTCATCTTTTACATATTTTATAGATTCACTTATTCGATCTAATCTTTCCTGCTTTTCTTTCTCTTTTAACTCATCTTTATGTCTTTTAATCTCTCTTTCATAAATTTTATATTGCTCACGAATTATACTATCTTTTTCTTCTTTTATTATATTATCAGTTTTCTTAATTGCCTCTTTTAATCCGAATTCTGAACTTTTACTATTTTCTATACTTTCTCCAACAATAAAACAATCTCTTAATTCACTAGTACATGTATCATATTTCTGCATATTATAATAACCATAATAACTACCCCATGTCTCAGTCCCTATATGTTTTAATATATTTAATTCTCCTGTTACTATATTAAAATATTGTGAACCAACCAAATGATATGCCATATAATCTCTATTAGATTTAACATTATATAGAATAGCATTAAGAATTATTATAGGTATAATTTCATTTTCTTCATAATACGAAACAATATTATCATATTCTTCCTCTTTAATTAATTTATTAATATACACTATAGAATAATAAGTATCTCCAATTTTAAATGAAATTGTTGGTGAAACTATTTTATTATCCGCACTTGGTAATTCAACTATTTCAATTAATTCTTTTTCTTTTATCCATTTGGATATTGTTTTCTTAATATCTTGTAGTGGTTTATTGTTTAGAAAATCAATTATATTAAAATCACTTAATTCAATAGAATTTGTTTCTAAATTAAACATTGTTGTTCTTTTAGGAATTGATCTAATTTTTTCAATAGATACTTGATATAAAACCTTTTTACTTACGTTAAAATATAGAATTGGCATATCCCAATCAAACATAATTTCTCTTTCAGATGCTATTGTTTTATATTTATCTATTGTTTTTGGCAATAAATTTTCCTTAGTATAATTATGTATGTTATAATTTTCTGTTCCAAATATCCACATAACTTCATATCCTGCATTTTGATATTTTCTACTTCTCTGCAACAAAGGAGTTGCTATTGGAGTGCATTGAAATTCAACTGCAATTTTTCTATCTCCATATTCAAAATAAATATCTGCTATTTGATTTGTTTCTGGAATTCTTTTTTCAATATCAACGCTACTAATATCAGGAAATTGTTTTAAATAATTATAGATCATTAATTTTCCTTCATCGTGCTCTTGACAATCTTTTTCATAGTCACAATTATCTTCTTTTCTAAAATGTCTCAAGTAAACAAAATCTCTAACTTCCCCGTGATTATATACAATTCTATTGTCACAACTACAACAGGTCATATCTCCATTCTTAGACCACTTTCTCAATAATAATTCATCTGTTTCAAAAACCTTTATAATTTCTTCTTCTACCTTACAAGTTAACATTTATTTCCTCCTTAGATTTTAATAATTTTCTATTATAATAAGGGGATAGGAGAGTAAAAACTCTCCTTAAATTTTCAAATAAAACTCACCTTTTAAACTAATTCTTAACAAGTAAAAACAATGTCATAATCAAAAATATGTACAACCATATAATCATTGGAAAGGCACATGCTAAAACAATTAGAACAAACAATATGACAGAACCGAGCAATAATACTAAAGCATTATCTTCTGTATTATTAATTGCACTTGGACTACTCACACCATTTTGTCTTTCATAATATGTTTGAGTATTATTATATTGTTTATATGTATTGCTTCTTTTCTTTTGCCTATAATAATCATTTACAGAATGACTTACTGCTTTAGCAATTACTCTATTCATTGTACCGTATTTTCTTGGACTCATTCTCATGATATTTTATCCTCCTAAATAATTATATCCCTACACTCTACAACATCAATCCTATGATATTTTGCACAATCTGAACAATAAATTAGATCATCCTCTTTTCCAACCCATATATCTTCAACTCTAATTAATTCTTCTTTACAGATTGTGCAATTTTCTGAAATATACTGATCTAATTTATTACTATAATTATCATCTTTACATTGTCTTAATTGTGTCATTATGCGAGTCCTCCGTGATGTCTGTATCGATAATAAAATCTCCAATGGAATCTGTTAGATCAATCAATGTCAGTTCAACATTAGTATCTAACAACTCAAATAATGTTTTTTCTAATGAAAAATTTCCAACAAAATAAGATTCAACTTTTGTATTATAGCTCTCTCTACCAATAATTAATTTACCAAAACCTTTATGCTCTTTGCCTGTAATATATTCTACTAATTTTACTTCAATTAATTTATCAATTGTATTGTTAGAAGAAAAAATTGTATCTAGAATTTGAGTTACTGATTTGGTAGTGTTATCTATTAATGATGTGATTGTGTAGTTTGGTTTATTTTGTTTGTTGGAGATTGAGGGGATTTCTGATATGGATATTGTTCCTGAGAGTGTTAGTTTTTGCATTATATTTTGCCTTCTTTCTATTATTAATATTATTTTGTATTTTAGATTTGTAACCAAGGGTTGATATGTCGATTATAGACTTTTCATAATTATTTTAATAAACTTCTGTAACCATTGTGAGAGTAGGGATACGTGTTATTTATAATCATTACATATTTTATAAAAATTAAGCTAGAATCTATTGTAATAATTTATTGGTAAGATTGTGTCAAATAGTAAAAACGACTGCTTAAATAAGTTCTAAATTTCAATTATTATTTATTTTTATCTTTATTAGATTCTTCTTTTAACTTTGCTTTTAATTTATCTTGTTTTTGTTTAAGTTTTAAGTCCTTGAGTTGCTGATTGCTCCCCATTGTCATTATCTTGATTATTTTATGTATTCTATGGATGTCTTCAGTATTGAATATTAATACTGCTTCTTCGCATACCTCACCACTTATGTAAGTCCATGCCTTTATATTTTCTGCTTCAAACTTTGGCATTAAAGTATTTACTGAACTTGCACCAGAGGGTAGATAAAGTGCTAGAGTTGAATCTGTATATTTATAAACCTGACCATTGTAACGACACTTTAAGTAGTTGTCGTTTTTGTTCTTGCTGATAGACCCATCTGTGTTTAAAGTATGAAAAACTGTATATGTACCAATATAGTCTAAAATTCTTTTTCACCTCCTCTCTACTTCTTTATTGTAACATGGATTGAGATATAATGCAAGTTATTTTATTTATCAATTTATATTATATATTTACCTCCCTTCTCTAAGTAGTTTATCCAAATACTCAATAGTATCAAATAAATCCTCTAATATATTTCCCTTCTCTGTATTAACCGAAATATAACTATATTTATTACATATATCAGAGAATTCACAGTATGTTGGATCATTTTCTTTACATTCCATACATTTATTATGGTTTTCTTCATCTTCTATGTCTTGAGAGAATAGTAATTGTTTTAGTTTTGTTAGTTGATTGACAGTTAGTATCATTTATTTTTTCACCTCCTTGATATTATATTTTATTTATTGAGTTTTTAGGCAAGGGGTAGGTTTGTTATTATTGTGATGATGAATTTGTTTATTTACCGCCCCTTGCCTATGTGGTAATTATAGCATGTTGGTTGTTGGATGTCAAATAATTTTATTTTAGTGTTTAGATAATCTCAGGTATTTGTTCTTTTATGTATTTATAAACTCTCCATTTTTGAAGTTTATTTGATTCTAAGAGCATTGGAAATACTTCTTTCCAAATTGTATTTTTTATTAAGTCAACGACTTTTTCTTTGTAGTTTTGATTATGTACTTTTACATAAAACTCTTGTGCATATTGTCCTTCAAAATCCAATTCTTTTCCACAAGCACTACCCCATGCACATATAGCTATATCATAATTAAATTCCTCTTTTTTAATTATTCTCTGTCTTTTTTCACTTCCTCTAATCCCCTCTTTTATTTCCATTTCTTTTAGGTCGTATAATGGTTTATTGTTAAGTTTATTTTTTGGTCTTTTATAAATATTTAAACAACAATACACTTCTTTATCACTATACTTTCTTTTGCCAAGATTTTCACTATGTATTAAATCAAATTCATATACTCTATAATTATTATTTAATTGTGATATAGGAAGTATAAAAGATATATAATCGCCTAACATTATAGATTTTTTAAAAAATTGTACGGCTAAATTCATAGTCCTTCCATATGGTGGATTTCCAATGACACATCTACCCTTCTTATATTCTAAATCTAAACTCAAATAATCACATTTCTCAATCCTATCATCTTCCGGTTCAATATCATATGCTAAGAATGGTTTATCTAAATAATCTAAGAATACTCCTGCTCCGGCACTAGGTTCTAAATATTCAAATATATTTTCTTCACCTATTATCTCTTTAGTTTTATTTATTATATACTGTGCTAATTCAGGTGGGGTATAATATTTATCATTGATTATTTTGCTCATTTGCATTACTCCCTATTAATTTATTTTAATATTATATTTATCTCTTCTTAATAATCCAACTAATCTTATTTGCTTTCACACAGGTATGAACATCAAATTTTGTTCTTAAGACCTTACCATTGGCCCACCATTCATTCTTTAACCAATCTAATTGTTTCTGAGTCGCAGGTTCATATTTCCATTTTGCTTTTCTATCTAGGAATGTAGAATATTTTCTTGAAGCATATTTCTCTGCTTCTTCAATAAGATTAATTAAATTATCATCTTCAGATATGTAATCCTTGGTATTGATTCTATTAGTTGTATCTACTATGTATAATTCAAACACATTTTCATTAAGATTCTTATAAATTGCATAATGTAAATCAGATGTAATAGATAATGCAAATGTATTTATATCACACTTGAACCATCCTAGATAAGCTTCTGAGAAATACTCACTCATATTTGTTTTGAATAGTTTAAGTTCTTCAGCAATTAATGCTAATCTCTCAATTTCTTTTTGCTTTGCTAATTCTTCTCTTTCTAATTTCTCTGCCTTATTCTTTTCCTCACGTTTAATTGCTTCAGTTAATGTTTCTTGATCTTTAATCTCTACACCAAATATATCTGTCATTGTCATTAAGTCGTGTTTTCTAACAATATCAACAACATCAATAATTAAGCAATTAGATTTACCTTCTGATGTTCTGAGTCCACGACCTAGACACTGAACATAAAGTATCTTACTCTTGGTAGGACGAGCAAATATAAGTGCTGTAACGTTTTCGTTATCGTAACCCACAGTGAGTATACCAACATTTACAATTACTGGTAATATACCGTTATTAAATCTATTCATGACATCTTCTCTTTTAGAATCTTCAATAGTAGAATCAATATAATCACAAAAAATTCCATTGTCGTTAAATGTTTGAGAAATATCTCTGGCATGAGCGATACCAGATGCAAATACAATTGTAGATTTTCTATCTGAAGCGTATTTTATGTATGCTTTTACAATAATATCATTTCTATTGTCTGTATTTACTGCATCTTCTAATTGTTTTTGATTAAACTCTCCTGCCACAGTTTTTACACTAGATAAATCAGTGTCAGAATGAACATATATTGCTTTTGGTTCACATAGATAATTATTCTTTATCATTTCTAATATTGGTTTCTGATATATAATTCCATTGAATACTTTATTCATATCTGGTGAATAAGGAGTTGCGGTTAGACCAATTATCTTTATATTAGGATTAAGTTTATCTAAAATTTTTCTTATCTGACCACACGCTTGATGGGCTTCGTCAAATATTACCAGTTCAAAATCTCCATGTTCTGACATTTTCTCAAGTCTGGTAGATTTAGAATGAGTTAAGGATTGTCTTGTTGCTATAACTATTTTATTACTTACTTCATTTAGAGATGCTTGGACAGATCCAATATCTAAATCAGGATTAGTATTTAATAATTTTTCAATAGTCTGTATTCTAAGAATAGTACTCTGAATAATAATTAAAACTCTTCCAACAGTATTATTTGCTATAGCAGACATTATAATAGTTTTTCCACTTGCTGTTGGCAAGGATATGATTCCACTTTCTCCTTCCTTGAGATTATTAACTGCTTCTACAGATTCTATTTGATATGGACGTAATTCATATGCCATTATTTGCTCGCCTCATTTATTATATTATTTATAACTTTGTTAATTGATAAGCTTTTAATTGGTTTAATATTTGTTCTAAATTCAACATCGTACGTAAACATTTCAACATATTTAAAATTATGTAAGGCAGACATTATTCTTGGTGCATAATTAGGAGCTACTGTAATCATTCTACACTTGCCATCATTAATTTGAGTAGGATAATAGCCACATTGCC
>Ga0209000_1001465_pt1 | contig 14887 bp, 12 predicted proteins | sample RifGroD2_FD_183998 | JGI IMG/M metagenome (GOLD analysis project Ga0209000, IMG submission 183998) | Groundwater microbial communities from Rifle, Colorado, USA - Groundwater D2 (SPAdes) (version 2) | ecosystem: Environmental > Aquatic > Deep subsurface > Groundwater | place: Rifle, Colorado...
TTACTCAATCACATCGTCTCCCTTTCTACTTTTTATATCATTTTATTTTATTTTTCTAAAATAGTCAAGACTATTTTTAGCTAAGCACGCAGCAGAGACTGCGGGGAATTAAACCCGAAGAGATTAAACTATCTACACTATTTTTTACTGTTATATATGTATTTATAAGCGCTTTATTATTATCAATTATTACTGCTTTTTTTATATTATAATTTTGAATAAGTTCAAAAAATACAGCTCCTCCACCAACAAATGGCTCTATATAGGTATCTATTATTCCATGATGTAATTCTAGCGGATAGTGTTCATTCAACTGCCCTAATAATTGTGATTTACCTCCCACCCACTTTATAAACGGTCTAACTTTTATATTATTTTCATTATCATATTCGTATTTTCCTGCCAAATTTGCTTTCATAATGTCACCGCCTATAATTTATTTATGTTTCATATATAATATATCATTTTTTTATGTTTTTTACAAGAAAAGTACCTGAAAGTTACAATATATTTTATAAATACCTTAATTGGAAAACTAACTTCCACCCTCAGTGTATACAATAGTGAAATTTAATCTTACAAATAATGCCATGGAAATTAATCTTGCAAATTAATATACTTTAGGGTAATGACTTCATAGGTAGGAGTGTTTATCTGTGGCTACTAACAAACATTTTACTCTTCTAGAAATAATGGACATTCAACAGTATCTAAACGGCTCTTTATCATTTAAATCTATTGGCAAAGAACTGTGTCTCGACTGCACTACCATTGCAAAGGAGATTAAAAATCACATTACCGTTAGAAAACCTGGCTCCTACGGGAAACCTTTTAACAATTGCCTACATAGACTTAATTGTAACTCTATTTGTTTTTAAAAACGTATATCCGGCTATAGTAAACATTTGAGGGGCAGGACAAATTATAAGAACCGTCCCCAATGTCCCTACATATAAAACATAAGGAGTTTTTGGGGTCTTATATCATAGTTTTATCAATCCAAAGTAGTTTTGAACCGTACTACGTATGTATATCAACATTTTTCTATCTTTTCCTCTTTAAAATATATCTTTTTTTCAATGCCACGTTCTAAAACCTTTTTTAATTCTGATTTACTACTTCCATACCATTTAATTACATTTACAAACTCACTCAAATTACACCATTTATAATCAATGTTTTCTTCATTCAAAATAATATTTCCTTCATTTACAAATGCAATATAAACATATTCCACACAATTTATTTCATCATTCCGATATTTAAAAATCCAATTTAAATATAAAACATTTTCAACATCTAAGTTAGTTTCTTCTTTTATCTCTCTTTTTACCACTTCGCTACCATCGAGTTCATAACTTTCAAATTCACCCGTTACAGTATACCAAAAATCTCCTCCATGTCTAGGATCTAATGGATTATTACGAAGTAATAGAAATTCGTTATCATTATTGATTATAAACGATAATATTTTATTCATTAATTTTCACCCCTCAAATGCATTTTATAGCAAAACAGCATACCAAATAAACAAACTTTCCCCATTCGTTTTGCATGCTCCCGTACTTTTCGTGTCCCCAAACGATTTTTATTTATTTATGTTTATTTTATTATACATAACTTTTCCATATTTTTCAACATATTCTAGTATCATTTGTTTTTCAATTTATTAGCTATCATCTTCATTTCGTCTCTAAAAGAATTTTCCATTCTTACCATAGCATCTATCATAAATCTCATCATTTTTTCCCAATTATCTTTATTAAAAACATCAACATCTTTTATCTCATATTTAACTCTAGCTGCTTTTTTATCTTCTAGTCTTTCCCACTCTAATGCTTGTCCAAATTTTGCTTCAATCTCATTTTTTCTTAAATATAGATCATCAAAAATAAGCTTATTTTCTTCTTTGCTAGGTCTGCCAATGTAAACATCTGCTCTGCAATAATAACTAGATATTACTAATTCGTACGATATACCCGATACGCTTGATCCAGCAGCAAGCCAATTATCTTTTGATGGACTTATATTTTGAAATAGTTGTGTCTTTTCATTCAATCTTTTTAATATTTCTTTCCAAAATTCTATTCTTATTTTATGTCTATCTTTCAATTGTTCTTGCGACTCTGAATTCTCACTTTCTTTATCTAACATGCTTATGATATAATCCTCAGATTCTTTTACTGGTATTATTTGTTCTATATCTAAAAATAGTTGTTCATCTAATTGATATGGTGTTACCTTTACACATTTAATCTTTAGTTTGTAATTCATCAACCATAATGCGGTAGATGTAACTTCTTTTCTGAATTCTCTTGCTACCAATATAATTCTTTGACTTTGGCCTTGATTTAATATAATTTCCTTATAGTCAATATTATCGAAAAATTCAACTAACTTTTCTTCTGCATTTTCATCTTTGTTATTCTTACTTAAATATTCCTGATAAATATCCTTTATCTGATCCTTTTTGAGTGTAGAACAGTATGAAGAGTACTTTAATGACTGCCATACAGTATCTCTTCCTGAGTCGTCTAATTTATTTTCTATTATAACTAAATTCCCGTCTTTATCCAGTGCTAATAAATCTAGTCTCTCATTGGTATCGTTGAATCCGTTAAACTCTTTTTGTATTATTAGCAAATCTTTTTCCAAACACTCTGGATTTTTTTCTATCCACTCTTGTAAATGCTTTCTTTCCTTAAACCCTAGTTGGGTAAAAGTTCTTTCCTGCACCTTAGATATTGTATTTTCTTCCTTATTTATTAGGTACACCTCATCACCCCCTATTATATAATTTAACATAGAACCCTTTAACCTACTATATAATCTAACTTCTTTATCATACTCTTTCGCAAGTCATTATTTCTGTGTTTTAAATTATACACTTTCTAAATTATAACAATTTTTTATGTTTTTTACAATATTTTCAACAAAAAGATGTAAATATTTTTATTATTTACTAAACTTTAATATATAAAATAAGAAGTCATATAAAATAGACATTAAAATAAAACACCTCCTATTGTAAAATATAAATTACAATAGAGGTTGTTTTTATGAGTCCCGTTCAAATTATTGGTGTTTTCTTTTTCTTCTTAATAGCTTGCTTTTATGGATTGTATTTGGTATCATATGACTTATAACAACGTTACAAAAATATATTAAAAAAGGTGGATGAAACAATGGATAATCAAGAACAAAAACATCAGCGACGTATTCGATATAAAGGCACTCATCCTAAAACTTTTAAAGAAAAATATAAGGAACTGCAACCAGAGAAATATGCTGATGCTGTGGCAAAGGTTATCGGGAAGGGCAGTACTCCTGCTGGTATGCATCTTTCAATTTGCGTTAAAGAAATATTAGAATTTTTACAAATTACTCCTGGCCAAACGGGACTCGATGCAACTCTAGGTTATGGTGGGCATACTTTAGAGATGCTTAAATGTTTAGATTCAAAGGGTCACTTATATGCAACTGATGTAGATCCTATTGAATTACCGCGTACTAGAGAGCGTTTAGAGCTCTTAGGTTATGGTTCAGAAATTTTAACGATTAGGCAAATGAACTTTTCCTATATAGATCAAATTACTTTTGAATCAGGACCACTCGATTTTGTATTAGCAGATTTGGGTGTCTCTTCAATGCAAATAGACAATCCTGAAAGAGGATTTTCATTTAAGAATGAAGGACCACTCGACTTACGGCTGAATCCCGAGAGAGGTAACTCTGCAGCAGCTCGTTTAAAAACTATTTCACAAGATGAATTGCAAGGTATGTTGTCAGAAAACGCGGACGAGCCTAATTCCGCAGCAATCGCTCGTGCCATTATTTCCGAAATTAAAAAAGGAATAGACATATCAACAACGACTCAGCTCAAAGAGATTATCAAAGATGCTCTAAAATTTATTCCAGAAAATAAAAGGGACAATGCAATTAAAAAATCTTGCAGGCGATGCTTTCAAGCGTTGCGAATTGATGTCAATAATGAATTTGAAGTGTTATATGAATTTTTGGAAAAAATTCCTGCTACCCTTGCTGAGGGTGGGCGCGTTGCTATACTTTCATTTCATTCAGGAGAAGATCGTCTCGTTAAAAAATCTTTTCAACGCTTTTTTCGTGAAGGCGTATATAGAGAAATAGCTCCTGATGCTATTCGACCATCATTAGAAGAATGTAATAACAATAGTCGTGCTCGTTCCGCTAAATTGCGTTGGGCTATAAAAGCATGATTTTAATAATTTTACATTACTTTATCAAATATGCAAGCAGTAATGCCGATACCATGAATAGTGTATTAGATATTAAATAAAAACCACATAAAAACGTATGCTAAAAACACCTAGAAATTATAGGTGTTTTTCTCTTTTAAAAAATTAGACACCTTTTCGTGTTTTCAGGCAATAAAAAACACCAGCTAAATTGCTTCAAAGCTAGTGTTTATATGATGTGCACGAAGGGATTCGAACCCCCGGCCTTTTGGTTCGTAGGCTGAAGCCCTTGCCTTTTTTACACCCTTGAAATCCTTATTCTACAACATTCTTTTAAATATTCATACCTACTTTTCTTAGCCACATCCTTTGCCAGAATGCCACTTATTGCCGAGAGTTCAATGTTTTTGTTTATTTCTCTATGCATCTAGGAATTTTTATAAGCTATAACCTCTTTTCTATAAATCCCAATTCAACATTTCTATGTTCCACACTATATCTTATTACTCTTCCTAATATTATATCTGTTATACTATAATCTTCAGGGTTATAATTTGATATTTTTCCTTTAGGTATGAACCCATCTTGTTCAAAGTCAATCGATACAAATAGTCCAAATTCTTTTATTGCAGTAACAATACATTCTTGTTCTGTGCCTTCTGGATATAATCTTTTCTTCTCTTCAATATCTAATGTTACTTTAGAATTTGATTTCATTTTATCTAATGCATTAAAACATTCTTCTAAATTATATATGTCAAAATAGTATGATTCCATAACCTCTTTTGGTGTTGATAAATAATTATCCCTGTAGTCTTTTAAATAATTTAGCATATCTTCAACATTATATATAACACAGGCTCTACTTAAGTGTCTTGAACCCGATTTATCCGTAATCCTATTAGATATTTTTTTAGTTATATCTAAATTTTTATATAGTACATCTTCAGAGCATGCCGCTAGATATGTTATATTATTCAATAGATATATATGTAACATGCCATGTGGAGAAATACGTATTAAATCAGCGCCATTAAATTCATCACTTTGACTTTCTGATATTATAAGTTTGTTTTTTATTAAAACAACAATTTCTCTTACTATAACTTTTTCATCATGCCCTAAAATCAACAAATCTTTTATTAACTCTTCTGCTTTATGAAAGCCCTTTACTCCACTTGCTCCAGACATGTTTTTCATGTTGTCTAACCATTTTAAAATGTCAACCCTTATAAATGGGTCAACCCAATCATCAGAGTATTCAGATGAGAATAGGTTTTTTATCTTTGATTCCATATCTGAGTAAAATACCCTATTTGCTCTTAAAATTGCATTCATCATTGAGAAATTAGATATAGCATATTCTCCTCCTGTTGCTCTAATAGAAAACAGGTCTCTAGCACTTATGTGCCCACTTTTACAAAAATCTATAAATAGTTCTATTCCAGATCTAATGTCCCTGCCGGTAATACTATAGAATATTTTCTTTATCAACTCATCTTGTCTTATAGAATTTAAAATGTATTTAAAATATTCCAAATGCTCATTTTCCTTTAATATAACCTTCATTCCATTTTCAAGTATATAGTTAGTTGCCTCAAAGTCCTTCTTTTCTATTCTATAAATATATCTTAGTCTATATTGAAGTACTGTCAATAAGTCCGGAGGGTCTATTCTGAATACTAGTGCTTTTATTACTGTATCAAGAGGTGGCACAGATTTATGCATATTATATGTTGTATCTCTAAGTGGTAACACAATTAAGCATTCATATTGATTTCTAAACCACTCTGCAACTTGAAACATTAATAGCTGATCCTGAATACTTCCCTTGTCTACATTATCTAATACTACTATTCCTTCCTGTTTTTTATTTTTCCTAATATATCTGAGTAAGCACTTAAGGGTGAAATCCTTATTGGTTATAGAATCTTTTACTACTTGGTATAGTTCTTTATCATATTCAACCTTATTTTGTCTTAGATACCCACCAACACCATTTTCAAATTCCTTTATTTTATCAGCATATAGTCCAGCTAAAAAGTCCTTATTACCAAAATTGCATTCTGGATACTGTTCTATTATTTTATCAATTGCTGCTTCCGTTAACCAAGTGTAAATACTCTCCCTTGAAATTGGAGCTGGGTTCATATTAATTATAATCCAATTTATTGCATTTTTTAAATCTAATTGCTTATCCACTGCTATATTTTTTAAATATCTAATAAATGTAGTTTTGCCACTACCTACGCTACCCACCAATAAAATAAGTGAATGTCTTTTATCTTTTTTGTCTACATAACCCTCTACACCGTTAAAGAAAGGTTTAGTGTCTTGTGATGAGATTAGTGTTGTATAATCATCAATACTTGGTAATTTTATTGCTCTTATTGTTTTTAATATAGGTTCAACATGCTGTTCACGTTTTTTTGATTCAACATATGCATTTTCTACTATCATTTTGTACTCTTCTTCACTTTCAGGTATTAGAATATGATTATAGTCAAGTGAAATAGTTCTGCCAAAACTGTTTTCTTGTAGTTCTGAATTTTGTGCATTTCTACCACCTATTTGTCCCACTGGTCTAAAAAACTTCGAATCGCCTCTTATTTGTTTTAGTAAATCTTTATGAAAACTTATCATAGCTTTTTTAGATGCAAAATCTAGTAGCTCAGTAAATTTAATGCTTCCCACTTTCATATCTTCAAAGTCCACGTCAATTGTAGGTTTATCTTGGTCGCAATATCCTGCAATTGTTTTTTCTCCATTAGATGCTATAATTTTCTTACAAGGATTAATACCATGTGGATGCTTAGAATTTAGCTCGTTTGCATACATTCTTGCTTCAGAAAATGCATCATATACATTAACACCTGGCTTCTTAGCCTCTATAACTATTACTGGTAGTCCATTTATGGTTATTATGTAGTCTGGGTAATGTTGTTTTGGATTTGTTTTGCCTATAATATGCGACTTAATTCTATGCTTAGTCAGTATATCCATCGAAGAATATGAACACCCTTGTGGGTATTCTTCGTTTAGAAATTTAATTATAAATTTTTGTTCTACATCACTCTCTGTGGTTAAATCTTCAATATTACAGTATAGCGACATACTATCACCTGCCTAAACCAAATTTTATCTTATATAATCTTATATTATCAAGTTTTATAAAATTTAACAAGTGTTTTTATAAAAATAATATAAATTCTATCAATTAATATTATAACGCACCTGAAAAGTATATTAAAAATGGCAATTATCCATGATAATTGCCATTTAATAATTATAACCCTTTATGTGCCGTTCCTTCAATATTTACTACTCACCTAATATATCATCCATGGCATCTGAAAACTTTTCACTTGCTGCCAATCTGTCTTTATTGTTAATAGAATTATACACTCTTAAGACCATATCTACCGTATTGTCACCTAGATTTTGAGCTACGGTCTTAATATCTACATTCATCCTTAACTGCCTAGTGCAGTAATTATGTCTGAAACGATATAAATTTAATATTCTGCTGTCTAACCCTTGATTTCTGAGTTGTCTTTCATACATATCTTGGTAGTGCTCTGCTTTCGCAAGTTTACCATCTGCCCCAGTAAAGATTTGGTCTTCATAGCCATTTAACTTTATCTTTTCTGTAAGCCTTACTTGTGATTTTCTATGTTCTTCCCATTTACTTATTGCCCCTAATACTTTATCTGATACTTTTAGTGTACGATACGCCCATTGGTGCCTCCCATTTTTGCTGTTTTTGATTTCTTTGATGATGGGAACCCTTTTACTATAGGTCTTATCTTCTATATTTGAATCAACATCATGACTTAGTGCACGCCTTACGTGAATTGTCTTGCTTTCATAATCCACATCGCTAAATCTAAGTGCAAATGCTTCCCCCGGTCTCATTCCCGTATAGTTTAAAATCATTACTGTCGCATTTATCAATGGATTGTCCTTTACAGCTGATATTATTGCTTTTATTTCTTCATCACTAAATGCCTTTTCTTTTTCCTCTACATACTTTTTAGCTATAGGCGTTTTTAACCCTTTGATAACCTCGGGCTTTATGTATCCCTCATCTATTGCGTATCTCAGTACTGCCATTAATTGTATGTATATTTTGCGTATCGTACTTTGAGAATACAATTCATCACGTTTGCCTCTTTTATATGTCTTATCAGTCAAGGAATTTAAGAACATCACACATCTATTTCTCGTAAGCTCTGTTAAACTCACACTGCCTAATCCCTCTGCTACATGCTTTGATATACTTATTATGTTTTCAAACGACCTTTTCCTCGCCTTACCCTTTGTAGTTCTTAGATACTCGTCTTGCAGATCATTTACCGTTCCTTTTCCTACAGTCATCATTACAATTCCTTGCGGCTCATTCTTTTTTAACCCGTTATCCTCAAGATATTCGTACATCTTTCTTTCTACGTCCTCTTTCGTCTTTCCACCAAATACCTTTCTAAGTCGCTTACCATCCTCACCGTATCCCAAAGACAAAGCAGAATGCCAACTTCCGTCATTGCCAAAATAAATTGAGCCCTCTCCATTTCTTTTCTTGTCCATATCATCATCCTCTCTATTAATTATTGATGGGGAGTGATTATACATGAGATTCTTTGGTTCGTCAACGGTTGGTATTAACTTTTCTACATTTTCTTTGCCAGTTCCATAGATGAAGTCAATTACATCCACAGTCCTAACATAGACCTTATTTCCTAAAACCTTTGAGGCAATCTCTCCAAAACGGATAAACTCACTTATTCCTAACTGTACTGATACTTCCTCAGGAGTTAGTAATTTCTTTTGTGTTTCACTTTCTAATTTTGCAAGTTCTTCTTGCATTAATTGAGTTGTCATACAACAACCTCCTTCTTAAAAATATTTTTACTTACTCCCACTAAATATTTTTAAGTTGTTAGTCACGCACTCACTCATTACTTCAAGTCACACTCTATATATTATGTTTTTATTTTCTTTCACTAGCATTTGAACTGTTACCAAAATCAACATCACTTCTATCTTGTTTTACTTTATTCACAATATGCTTCCATTTTTTATACTAGTCCACTCATGGTAGTCATTTTCACATCTTCACAGCATAAATTTCATCATTCTATAAGGTCTACTTTCTATTTTGCGATGTATATACCATCATTCCTCATTTCCTGTCTGTTTTTTCATGTCTCCACTCGCCATTCATTTTGTTGCGAGTGCTTGAGTAGTACTTTCTTTTTTTAAAAACACGCATTTCGAGCCTGATAATCAATACTTTCTCTGAAAAATATCAGTACTGCGCCAAATTTAGAGGGTTCGAGTCACTTCCATTCAACTTCTCATTGTATTTTGAGTTAGTTTGGATTAAAATTGATAGCATCCGTTTAGGAAATCGAATGCCATCATGCAATGCTTACCTTTTATTTCATTCGTGATATAGTTTTCCTCATCTGCTAAAGACTTTATCAACTAGTCTACAGATAGTCAGCAAACTTTAGCTTGTTTCATTATTCACGTGACATTAGGTGTATATCAGAATAATCAACGCTACCGCTTACTTTATATCTGCTTATGTCAAATATTAACTAGCCCTATTCAGGTCGGCAACTCTTTCATTATCACTCAAACTTTAACTTCTTACCTGATAAACACGAGTCGTCTTTACACCCAAATGATTACAAACTTTGCTTCTGTATTTGCTGTTGCGACAACCCCAATAGTAAATACCCTAATGCCTCTATATAACTTACAATTCATCTAACCAAATAGAAAACTGCATAAAAATAGCGGTAAGTCGTTTTCTTTGACCTACCGCTACTCCAGTTTTTCTGTTGTTCTCAACTTCAAAATCATTTGTCATTCATTTATCAAATCAGTCTCATATTTAGTCATTCTGCTGAAAATTCAAGCCACTGCTTGCCCTAGTTTTACCCCCACTGTCCACCGAAAATTTTTCCTATATTTTTATTTTTATAAATTTCCATCTTACTAAACAAACTATCTTTACAAACAAAAATCCGCCTGTTGTCAGACGGATCGTTTGCTACCCAATATTATTTTCTAGGTCATAGTCTATCAGACTTACGACCATTTCAACTGCTTCCAGTCGTGTCAATCTACCCCATATGTTACAAGGCACTTGTTCTATTGGCAATTTTAGTATGCCTCGTTTTTTCGCAAGCTGTAATCGACTGTAAGTATCTATGTCAACTCCCCCAATGGGGATTTTTGCAAAGTATTCGTATCTTTCAAACCTCGGGCGATGCTCATAAATTTCCGATGCTTTATTTAACCCAATACCCACGTCTTCGTATTCACTTACTGGCACTCTACCTATATCGTTTGGATATAGTGTGTGCATGAGTATGTAGATAGCCGAGAATCTATCAATACCCATATTTATATACTTGATTAGCTCTTTGTTATAAACATCTCTTACCACATGCCTTTCCATTGCATAATAGTATGGAAGATATGGGTTTTGTTCTGCTAACCCATGTATTTCCTCTGCATTTGCCATGTACAACTCATTTATTCTCTTGTTGTCTATGAGGTTTTCAGCGAGGCAAAATGTAAGATAAACCATTTTCACGAATTCTCCAAGTGTCATTGGCTCATTATACCCCAAGCTTTCGGCTTTGGTATTGCTTGCTCTTTCATCATCTATCGTGCCGTAATACTGTGACATAATGACAGCTGACTTTAGTCTTTCTGTCATTTCAAATCCTGTTGGTGTTTCCCCAGTTAATTTGCTGATTTCCATTACTATATAACTGTTTTCAAGTGCGTGTGCGATGTCATAATCAGCCATTGCTTCATACAAACACTTTGCCGAGTGTAGTTTTTTCACCACGGCACTGCCTGTTTCTTCCCCTAATACGTCCTTGAGGATTTCGTCTATAGCTGTTCTTATTTTATGACAGTTGGAGTTGTCTGATAAACTCGTCAACTGGTATCTCATTTTTGTCGTCATCAGTATGCACCTCCTCTCTTTCTACAGGTTTTAGCATTTCTAAAACCCTGTCCTTTCGTTCTTTATCTTTGTCAGTGAGTAATGATGTTGATGTTATAAGCGTAAGATATCCGATGTCTCTTGGGTTTAGCTGTGTCGTTACTTTTTTTATCTGTTGCTCGGTATAAACCATAACCTTATTCATTAGTCCTTCAAAGTCCTCATCACTCATAGTTGTTGATAATTCTACGCTAGGGAGTTTTACTTTAATTCCTTCAAGTATTCGCCCGCCACCGTATATAGCAAGACATTCAAGTATCTTTTTTTCATAGATGTGTAGTTCATTCACTTTGTGTGGATTCCCTATTGCTACAATTACATCCTCCCCCAAACTGTTCAATATCTTACATTTGGCTCTATAACATATGGACTGAATGGAGTCAGAATTGCATACGCCTTTACCTAGTTTCCTAAAGTGATTTGCAGTTTCGGCATATGATGCGTAAAATTTTTGAATGTAATACTTTGCTTCTACTCGAATAAATTCAGTGTTAACAAGCAAATCAACGAGTAAACGATATAGATATGCTTGACGTGGTAGTAACTTAAGATTCCTTAGTTTACCTCGGATTTCTTCCACGATTTCTCCGTTGATATAAAAAGAATCAATTAGTTCTTTCAACTGCTTCATAAAATTATTGGTATTGTAGTTGTCTATTGCCATAGCTCTATCCTCCTTTTTTGACCATATCTGATTTTTCTAATACACTACTTTATTCAATAGCGAGATGAGTAATAAGTATAATGGCAAAAAAATAACAGCTACTACTTAGTGATTAGCTAAATAGCAACTGTTTTTTATATTTTTTATGCTTCTTGTTCATAATCAGGTGTAATCTGCGGTTCACCCATTCCATCTCCTGTTCCTGACCAACCGTGCTTATGAGTATCTGGAGCAAGTCCTTTCCACTCATCAAACGCATAAGCTGTTTCATCGAAGATTTCTCTTTGAGTTTGTATTGATTGAAATGCTTTATTGTATCCGTCTGCAATATCCTTGCAATCGCTCTTTTCATATGCTTGTCCATATATATTTTGCCCCCATTCAGGGTCATTCATAACTGACATAAAACTTGTTCTTTTCTCATTTTCCCATTTTTTATTATATATTGTATCAACATCAAATACACTTATTCCTTCATACTTTAGTGCTTCGTGCTTATCTTCAAGGGCTTCAGCCTGAACACCTATTACTGACATGACTCCTTTTAGTGCTATATTGTTTACAACATCTTTCATAGGGGCAGATCCTTCAGGTTCATTTATTCCAATTAGATTGTGAACTAAAGTACATTTTTCATTTACTCTTTTTATAAGTTCATCTGCTGTTAATGCCTGTGCATATAAAGTCACTGTATCTGCAACTGGAACAAATAAATCTTTTGCTTTACAAACATTCTCCATTCCAGCCCATTGTTTATCAAACTTTTCCATAGCCTTTGGAGACAACTGATATGTCTTTGCCTTTTCTGTTGAGTTTACTTGAACTCCTGCTACTGTTTTTGTACTTACCCCAAAATAATTTTCAATGATGGTGTCTAATGCTACACTTGCTTGAAATGCTCTTTGTTTTTGATTATCTATTTTCATTAGAATCTCCCCCTCGTATCTCTATATGCTATATTATATCCTATTTTTTCCAATTTGTCAAGCAATATGTTGCATTTTTTTACATTTATATACATTTTAAAATCTTCCTGAATCCTTTACTTTTTTAAGCGACTGTTCCATATGCCTTATTCCACTGTGCAGGCTTATAGTATTTGCACTCACAAACAGTTCCCCTTATATAAATAATGAATTCATATTATTGTTTAGAAGCTATTAAGTAATTCTCTATCATTTTTAGAAGCTCTAACCCCGTACAATGTATATCAAGCATCTTCGCATTGTTTACGTTTATAAGTTCTAACTTAGATTCGTCTCCTGTCTCATATTCTTTTTCCGTCAAAACAAACTGATTTAACTTATTTCCAAGTTCGGCAACATACATATATGCATCTATTTCCCAGATATCACCTTTATGCTCAAATACAAAGTTTTTGTGTCCAACAAAGTCATATTCACCTTGATTTAATTCATATGTAAGTTCCTCTCTAACTTCTCTTACAACTGCTTCTTCGGGTGTTTCTCCTTCTTCAATGCCTCCACCAATATAGCCAAATGTATTGCCATACCCCTTTGGTCTATGTAATAACAAGACTTTATCTCCCTCATAAAATATTATATACGATACTTGTCTTTTTTTCATTACTACTCCCCCTCTTTATTTTGGATATTCCTTTACCTACTCAACAAGTTCAAGTGTAGGCTTGTTATCTTTACTATTTTGCCACTTCGCCCATTATACCATTTTTATGTCTTATTATCAAGAAAAACCAGTTATAATCCAAACTTTTCTTACCCCCAAATTCTTTGTTTTACCCCTTTTAAACACCCTACACCTATATTCCCACACATCTACAGTCAAAATTACTTTTAACCCCATTTTGTTGCACTTGGAACACCTTCTAAACAACCGCTAAAACCACATTTTTCAGACTTATTTTTCCCATGAAAATAAGCCGACAATGTTGCTTCACTAAACATTATCAGCTCTTTCATATTTTTTTGTTTAGTCCTTCTTTTTACCAGTGCTTTTGACTTTTTCTAATTGTTCTATCAGCACATCCAACTCTTCATCCCTCTTTGCTGACTCAAACACATTGAGGAAGCCATTTCTATCTTCCTCTGTCAGTGTTACGAGAGTATCTACATTTTGTAATATTTCAATGCATTTGATATAACTAAATAGTGTTTCAACTATAAACCCTACCAAACACTTTTGACATTTAGTGTCCTCTTTACATTGCTCATGCATTTGATACGTGTTTAGCATTAAAGCGGTTATCATCTTATAATACTTTACCTGTAACTCAAGTCGTTTTGTTCTGTTGGTCTTTTTAAATAGCTTGCTTTCAAGTAATGATTTAACTCCTTTGATTACTTCTTCTGTTTCATTCATAATGCTTTCATCTGCCTCCTTTTGGTATTGACTCATTTTAGAAATGCTTGGAATCACTCCTATTCGCTATCTCTCACCTCGACTTCTGCTTATTCAATTTTTTCAGATGTTACTTTCATTTCTAACTTCACACCCGCTACTATTACTTAACCAATCGACATTTCTAAAATTTGTTGAGTGAGAATTGTAACGCCATTTCCATTATAATTCAATAGAAAATACTAAAAAAGTTATCATATTTCTTATTGCTAAGAGTGCTCAAATACATATTATAAAGGCATTAGTGGCATATTACTTGACGCACTTTGTGATTGCTTATGTGTACCTCAATATACCTAAAGCATACCTAATTATCCAGCTGTAATATCACTTATTGCGATTATTCTATCAGTAGAGGTAGAGTCCTTCAGCTTATTTTTTCTCTTTATTTTCAGGAAGCTAATATATAATACAATTCTAGTCGTTTTTTGAGTCGTAGGGAGAAATCCCCCTTGTATTCGAGGGAGAGACGGTGTTGTAGATTAGCACATTATTTTAACCAATAAAAGTCACATTATTTTATATAACAAATAACGCAAAAATCAAATTAGATTATCCAACTTTCACATTAAAATAACAGAAGTTGCATATTATTTCAACCAA
>Ga0209000_1001466_pt1 | contig 14887 bp, 14 predicted proteins | sample RifGroD2_FD_183998 | JGI IMG/M metagenome (GOLD analysis project Ga0209000, IMG submission 183998) | Groundwater microbial communities from Rifle, Colorado, USA - Groundwater D2 (SPAdes) (version 2) | ecosystem: Environmental > Aquatic > Deep subsurface > Groundwater | place: Rifle, Colorado...
CCTAATAATTCACTCAATCCACAAGATAAAAGATCATAAGTTTTAATAATAAAATATTCGTTATTATATTTAACTTCTAATTTTTGTTGTTTTGTATGATAATCTATAATTTCAATTTCTCCCTCGATATCATCATATATAAACTTAACTTTATATCCCACACTATCTTTCCAATTTATTCTATCAACATTTGTATATTTACTCCATCTTGGCAAATTTTCTAAAAATACTTTTCTTATCATCTTATTCCTCCTCTTCATTAATTATATTAGCATTGTTAATTATATTATGTAACTCATGACCCATATGGTTATATCTCATTAATAAATATCTCTTAATACTATCACTGACCTCAATTTTGCCTGATGGTCTAGTTATAGATACGTAAATTATGTGCAGTTCTTCGCTAATATCTTTTTCTAAATTCTCTTTATCTTTATCACTAAGTTCTTCTTGGGGAGTAATGTATTTCTTCTTATATAAATTCTCTACATCTAAATGATCCCCACTCATGTATACTGGTAAGGAATATGTCATACCCTTCGCTCGATGACATGTAGAAAATATAATATCTGCTTTCTTTTTATCTGTAACTGCATTATTTTTAATACCATCTACAATTGTTACAATACTAGATCCATATTTTTCAACCATTCTAATTAGTGATAAAAGTTCTATATCATCTGTACGCTCTGCAAATGTTTTCATAGTTGGGTAATCTTTAAACTTTGAGAATATTTTATTTTTAGTTTGATGACCTTGACTGTAAAATAGACAGTCCTTAAGGTTATTAAAATTATAACTCTGATAACCTCCCTCGAAGAAAAGTCTCTTGTTTTTATCTTCATATAAAGCATCAGCAATTTCTGAGAAAATATAAGCATTTGTTCTACATAAACAAACATAAGGTTTTGATTTGTCTATTCTATCTACTATTGTTTGTTTTGAATTGAATCCTTTCATTTTTATATCATCTCCAATAAAATCAGATACAAGCAAATTGCATACATGTGCCATATTATTAGAAATTCTAAACGATGTAGTTAATTTATACTCTTTTGCTTCAAACATTGGCATAATATTTACAGAATTCCTAAAGGAGTAAATGGCCTGTAGATAATCTCCTACCACAATCAAACCAGTAGTATTAGCATTTTTTATTATATCAAACATCATATAACTACTGTCCTGCATTTCATCGTTCATGATTATATCATATTTATTAGATAAATCAGTCTTAGATTGCTGAAAGCACTTGAGATAGAAATCGTGCTCGATCTTTACTGTGTTCTTATAAATTTTTTTAAGTTCCCAAAGACGATGAGAACATGATAATATATTTGTTCTCATATTGTCATCTTTAAATATTTCCAAGTCTTCAAAATCTTCAGCATCACTTAGCATGAAACATTTCATCATCTCATTTACTTTAACCGCCAATTCCATATCTTTATTCCAATCTAATTTCAGGTCTTTAATAATATCAACTGTGCCATAATTGAGGGTTAATTTATCTCTGTAATATTTTCCACAGAAGGAATAAGCTAATCCATGTAAAGTCATTACTGAAACATTCCTTAATTTACCAAATGTAAGCATGGCCTCTTCTTTCATGCTACGATTATACACAATATACAATATCTTTTTATGTTGCCTTGATTTAGCATAGTAGTACAACGTAGTGGTCTTACTAGACCCAGCCAACGCACTAACCTTAACTCTATCCTCCTTACTAAAAATAATATCCTTCTGCTCTTTCGTCAGAAAATACCCCTCTTCTGACATATAATCAGACATTTCTACTTCTACATCATCAAATTGTTTATTATAGAATTCTGTAGATAATACATTTGATTCTGATTGATGGAAGATTGTTTTGTCTTCTTTTATTATGAGTTTCATTTTGATTTCACAGTCTGTTGCATCAACATTCTTCTCATGACTATAAAACTGCTTGATTGCACCAAAGTTTCTTATTAATTCTTTTCTACAGACTGGACAGAAATATGTATTAGTTGCTTGTGACTCTATAATATCTACCATTTTATTATTCTGATCTAAAGCTTTTTTCATTATTTTTCATCCTCATTTCTTTCATTCAATTCATTCTCAATCATTTGTAAAACATCTAAAGGTATTTGATTACGATTCAAATCTTCTATTTCTTGCATAGCTTTCTGTTCTTCAATTGTAAGATTACTTGCATCCCAATAATCATTTTCTTCCTCATCACCAAATAAATCTTCAAATATATCAGGGGACTCATTGTCTTCTTTATATATTTTTGGTAGAGGCAATGGTTTCTTGTTTTGAAGTCCTATTGGCTTAGTCACAGGTTCATTTTCCTTAATTAATTCTTTCTCTTTATACTGTAATTCTTCATATTGTTTAAGTTTTTCCTCCAATTCTTTAATTTTAATATCTTTATCATTTGAAAGATTATTTATCTTTTGCTTAACACTCCTTTTTACATTGGATTTTACTTTATCTGTATATATCAATCCCTTGGCACTAACTTCTATTTGTAATTGATAGTTAAAATTTATATCATCGTCCCAATTGCCTATAAAAGTTGTGCAATAATGTTTATCAGGAGTGAGATAACTATTATTATACCTTATTAGATGTAAATCATCTTGTAATATCTTATTATATCTCTGAATAGTCCTAGAATCAGTGATTAATTTCTTTAATTTTCCTTGAGTTAAATATCCAAAATTACTATCATTATGTGATACTCTTTTACAAGCAATAAAATATCTTATGATATTAAACTTGCTAATGTTTTCACCATGTAATTGATTAAATATATGTATTATATCTTTATCATAGAGTTTAAAGAAATGATCTTCTGGTGGTCTTATTAATTCAATCTGAAATAATGAATCTTTATTTGATGTAGCTTCTTCAAAAGTTATCTCTTCGTCACTTAAATTATAGAATTTAATTATATAATTTTTATCTGTTAAACCTTTCATAGATTCTTTTATTTTTAAAACCATATTTCTATTATTTACTGTATTAACTCTCATCATACTTGCTATCGCTTGAATTGAACATAATCCAATTGATTTACTTAACTGATAATGTTTATACATTAATACGAATACTGTGACCTCTTCGTTAGAAATACTTAAATCATCATATATACTATTAGGCAACATGATATAGTTCCCCTTTGGATCATCGTTCATAATTTAATCAATCTCCTCAATCATATTTATTATTTTATTTTAGATTATTATAAAACTCAGTTAATGCTAAGAATAATTTTTCTGTTTTTGTGAATTTATATGTTCTAATTTGACTATCTCTTTTTATAAATACAGGTTTGATACCTTTAGTAGATAAAAAGTCTACCTCCACACTCCATTGAGTTGCATATTCTTTATCAAATTTCATTTCAAAATCGACCACCTTATTTAATATTTTTATATACCTATGTAATGTGTACGTAAAATTGTACCTAGATTACATAGGTGACTGCCTCTACAAAAACCAGTACACATTACATAGCACATTGTAATCTTGCACGTAAAACTGTAGTGCAATATACGTAATGTTTACGTAAAAGCGTGAGGCAGTCGTTGTAATGTGTATAGTTAATTTGTACTTAAATCACAGTGAATAAAGATAGAACTAAGTATAAAGAAATAAAGAAGTAATAAAGAGAAAAATATAATAAAGAGATATATTCATTTGCTAAAGCAAAATGAGAAATGTTTTCTCTAAATTATTTTATTAACTTTTATTATTAACTTAACAATGAATAGCAAATCACATCATTTTTAGATATTAAATTAATATTATTTACTTCAGATATTTCTTCAAGATGAAAAACTCCTTTCTCAAATAATTCAATTAAGTACTTTTTTATAGTTCTTGAATCTTTTATCTCAAGTTTATGTAATATTATATTAATAGTAGTATATCTGCAATTATTATAAACCACCTCTTTATTTAAAATGTCAACAATTCTATTTTTAGTACTTTCTTTTCTTTCTTTATTGTGCATATAAGGTTTAATAGTTAAAACATTTTTATTAATATCATAGTTCATTATTTCTACATTTTTTATGTTTTGCAAACCAAAATATATATGATTTTCATATTCTGGAGCTATGGTTATCATCCTAGTTGGCTCATTGAAACATGTTGGATAATATGAAGATTGCCAGATAATATCTTTACTATCAGCAACTATTTTAAGTTCTATTATACATAGTGTATTGTTTTCATCCCTTGCTAATATATCTATAATTCCATTTTCAATTTTAATTTGATTGTCTATAAAAACCATACCCTCTTCAATTACTGAAATGTCATTAATTATTAACTGTTCTAAATCCGTCTCTTTTTCAAACAATTTATATCCTCTCCTTCATCCATGTTTTGTTATTAATCTCCTTTTGATATTTATAATTTGATTTAATTGGATATTATAAGGTGGCAAAATACGTTTTATATTATTTTTGTACTTATGTAAAACTACTAGCAATAATATTAATTTTTATATGTAATAGCAATAATAGAATCATCAAATATACTTCCTCCTTCTAAATTTATTTTATATTTATCCCTCACTTAATAAGTATACCACAACGCAATATACAATGTCAACATTTTATTTTTATATTAATGTGCTCTAACATCTGCTTCATGGAGCAATGTCAACATATTATAAAACTCATTCCCGACTAAATTAATAAATTTATTCTTTGCTTTCACTGAATCTCTATTAAAGAACGGCATCATATGCCATTGTATGTAATTAACAATCTTTAATATCGTTTCATCCTCAAATCCTTGCTGATGAAATATAAACAAACTATCATATGCAGATACATTGTTATGGTTGTAATAATGTGCGATCTCAGTATCTTCCCCTTTAGAATTCTTAAACGCTTTTGTAAACTTTTTTCCAATATCATGAAACAATGCTGCCATATTCAATTCAAAATCATCTATTAATTCTTCACATATCTGAAATGTTTTTAAACAATGTTTTCCTATAGACAATGAATGATGCGGATTTTCTTGATCAATTTTGTTTAATCCATTTTCACCATTGAATAATTCATTGGTATCAAAAGCATAGCCATCTGTATTCCATACAATATTAATCTTATTCCATCCTTCCGCAAACATAGGTATATTAATTGACAAATACATTCTCCTAATCACATGCTCTGGAACATTTCTTTCTCTTAATCTATTTTGCTCAAGACACTTCTCATAGGGAGTAGCAACTAAATAGCATTCTTTTTGAATATTAAATTTCTTTAACTCTTCAAGTAATGCTTTTCTCTTTTTATAATTTAAGTTAGTAGAATCCATAATCACATTTTTACCATTGTATAAATCTGATTTTATTCTTTTATGTAATTCTCTAAATACTTCTTCATTTTTGTCTTGTATATTTACATCTCCAAATAATTCAATTCGTAATGCATCACTTGAATGAATTATTGCATTTTCTTTTAATGCTAATTGTTCTGCTATATGAGATTTACCGCTTGCCACAATTCCAGTCATTTGAATAAATTTATTCATTATCTTTTACCTCCAAATATTTTTCATTTTTTAAATCAATTGTTCTACAAAAATCACAGAAATTAATTATTGTGCCATTCTCAATAATTTTATAATTCTTTATTATTTTTATAAATTTACTTAAATAAAATAATATGTCTATAAAATCAACATCTTCTCTATATAAATATTTTCTTAATTCAGAATACTGTTTAGATATAAAACCCTTTGTGTATAATTCAATTCCATCATGCAACCCCAATGATTGACCTAGTTGAAAAGCATAAACTTTTAATATGTCTTTTTTGTTAAATGTCTTACCAAAATCTTCAACCTCATTCCAATTAATTTGTTCGAGTATTTTTATCCTTGTAGTCCAATTGCTTTTTAATCCACTTTTTATTTCTTGCCTATATTTAGTTTTAGATAAATATGAAAATATACATCTAAATGATCTTATGTCTTTAAGTAATATATCTCTTTCTAATAACCTATCTATTAATAATTGATGCTTTTGCTTATGTAAGTGATAAGTATAATATAAACCATTATTAACCTCATCTACTGTACCTTTAAAACATTGATTAATTACACCATTTTTTATAGTAATAATATTTCTATTTTCTTCTTTATCACTACAAAATTCTTGACATGATTTAAAATCAGGGAGTGTATCAAAAACATAAAACACATCTATATCTACAGAGTCCTCTGATCCATGTACATACTTAATCATTAGTTAATCTCCTTCCACTTAATCCATTCTTTCTTTGAATATTTCCTAAACTCAGTCCTTAAATTATTACAAAATACATGCCAATTTGCTTTATAATATTCCCAATCATTATTTTTATTCAAAACTATATCATTATAATATTTATTTGCTTCTGTATAATCCGTAATTTTTCCATATTTAGCACATTGGATGCGGATACAATGCCATAGACTTTTATTTGCAATATAAGGAGCAAAATCTTTCTCAATAATTAACTTCTTTCTGCATTTATCGTAGGAATTGGAGCATACCTTAGATATTGATTTTCGCAATTCAACTTGGTTAATGTTTATATCAAATTTTATAGTTTCTTTGATAATTAATTTCTCATCTACAAATAAACATTCAAGAGTTTCTATAGCATTTCTATTAATCATATCTTTCCAATGGGATAATTTATAGAAATTAAAATGATGATTATCTAATTCAATATTGTCTACAGAGTCTTTATAATTATCTGTGACAATAACTACATAATCAAAATCTGATTGATCAGTAGAGCAACCATATACCCTACTCCCATATTGATAAATATTTAATACTTGTGGGTTATTAGTTAATTTATTAAACATACTTATTACTCCTCATTTATAAATATAGCAGAATAATTCTCATCAATACCCATTTGATTTAATTTTTTATAAGAAGGACTTTGTTCATTACCATTCTTAATGTAATTAAATTCTTTGTCTAAATATTTGCATCTTACGTATCCACGAACTTCTTTAGGAACATTTTGTTCAATCCAAATCATAAAATCCTTCTTGTTTTCTTTGGGAGCTGATTTGAAATATGTGTTAACTTCTGCTTCTGTATTTTTAATATAATTTAATACTAAATTTGCAATTTTCATTACCCTCCAATGATAACTCTCAGGGACTTTACTAATTAAATCATCAAATGTATTATCTGCAATATGTTTAATAATTAAATTAATTGAAGAAATATTGGATAATATTTTATGAATTTGTACATAATCATTCATTTTAACTTTGATTAAATGATCATCAATATTTAGAACATAACCCTCCATCTCATATGATTTATATTTGTCAATATCATTTAAAACTTCATCAAATGTTTTATTGAATATCTGTGTCATTTTAACTTTATATTTATCAGCATAAGTTTTTACTTGTGTATATGATAATTGCTCACCAGTATAAACATTTCTCATTCCTAATAAATATAGTCCTTCATCTTCTTGTGTATAGTTAACAACATGTGCATCTTTTAATGTGATGTATTCGAATATAAATGTATAGGTTTCATTATCTTTTAGTATATTTACATAATTAGATTGAGTTGTTAACATTTTATATCCATCTTGAAGTCTCCAAGAGTTATTCATATCAATTGCTTGACTTCCTGACATAATTATTTGGTTGTTATAGAATCTAGCACTTTGCATAGATCCATCAAGTTTATTAGTAATTTCTATAGACTTGGCATTTTTAATTTTTTCTGTAATTGCTTCAATGCTATTTTCTTCGCATTCATTTAAATTTCTAAATTTCTTGAAAGGACTTAAGACTATTTCCTCAGATTCTATATTGATAACGATACTACGACATTCTTTATAGAATCCATCATATATATCCCAAAAATTATCATTAGTGATTTCATTTTCTCCACCAAATACATCACTATATCTACCATAGCGAATTAGTAGAATGTTTCCTAATTGATTTATTTGTAATGGTTCAATCATATTTATGTATTTTTTAATTCCTAAATCATTAACCCATTTTTCTAAACAAGTTATATCTTTTGAGATATTATTTTTGTCTTTGATTGTAGTGGTATTATAATTGATATTATTAAATTTTTCCTTATATTGGTTCTTAACCTCTAGGATCAAATTATAAACTGGATTCCATGTGTACATCTTTCTTCCTCCTTAATTTTGTTTATATATTTACACTAATCAAATACTCAATATATTTTTCCATTTCACTCTTTACTGCTAATCTAGCTTGATAAATTCCATGACCTGATTCTACATGATATATTTCTAGGGATATGTTTTGTCTGAATGGGTTAGGAATTGTTGAGCTGATTTCTCTCCATTTAGTTTTTCCTTTTGGGAATGAATATGTACAGAATATATTATTTAGGATTTGGTTTAATGATTGGATTATGGAATGGGTATTAGGTATGGATTTTAATTGTGATTTATAGTTAGAGAATTGGTTAAGATTATTTTGTTTAGATTTATTCATATGTTTTTGTTACTCCTTTCTAGATACTTATTTTGTGCAGATTTGTACCTGTGAATAGTGTAACACAATAGAGAATATAAGTCAAATAAATTTATTTTAGTATTTATATCTATTATATTAAATTTTTACCAGAGGAATTATTTCTTAAATCCTTGAAAGCATTGTTATAGTAGTGTTACAAAGATTTGTTCGGATGAAGTGTATTATTTATTATTAGTATAGCACTTTGTCCGAGTGATTTAGGTGTAATGATTGTGAAAGTAGAGATGTAGGGATTATTTGATTTGTGTTGTTTGGTAAATTTTTGTTTTGGGTTATTTATTAATTTGAATTTAATTTATGTAAAAAATATTTTTCACCAATTTTTGATGGTCGTATATGAGAGATAATTGATTCGAGTTATAATGTAAACATATGCCCCGTATATAGGAAGGGATATAGTATAATAGATGTAAGTGCTGTTGTATAAGGATTTTATGGAGGTTTTATGGAGGTTTTATGTAGGTTGATATTTTAATTTTTATGGATGCATTTATTGTGATTATTGTTTTTGTAATTTGTTCGATTGGATTGAAATAAAATTATATTTGACTTATTGATATATAAATGTTATACTTATCTAGGGATGAATATCCCCTAGAAATTTGAGAGGACTGATGCTTACTGAGTGTATTAAAGTAATAAATAAAATACTATACAATTAAATATTATAATAAGAAGGAGAAAAGAATAAATTGATAAATACACAAGAGAAAGAGATTAAACAAGAAGAGATATTAATAGGAGAAATTAAAGTACCAGTTATTAGAGAGGATGGAGAATTGTATTATCCGATTAGTTTTATTATGAGCAAGGTGTTACTTAAAAAGACTGGTCAACAAGGGTTGCAACAAGAGTATTCAAATTATATAAAGAAACATAAAATAGATTATGGTAAAGATACTGGAGGAATACAGAATGTAAACTGCATTAATGATGAAGGATTAAAGTTGGCGTTAGGCAATAGTAAACTTGGTAGATTAGATGTAGATCAAAGAAAAGCAATGAATATTTTGCTAGAGCATTTAGGAATGGAAACAATTTGTGAAGATAAAAGATTTGTTAAGAATGTTTCTATAGAAACAATAAATAAATATAATGAATACATTAGAGATTGTATTACATATGTTTTAAAAATAGAACCAGATATAGTATGGCAAAAGTGTACTAAATGCAATAATTATTATCCTTATCATATAAATTTCTTTAGAGAAAATCCACATCCAGGTAAAGATTATAAATTATATACTTTTTGTAGGAATTGCACTTGTAACGAAAAAAGAGGTGATGATTTAATAAAACATAATCAAGATGAATTAAGAATTATATACAATAAATATGGAGAAGATGTTTATAAATTACATAGAGATCATAAGATATTAGATGTATATGAGCATTGGATTTCTAATTACACTATAGCAATGCCAAAAGTAATAAATAATGAAGAAGATAAAATAATAATAGTTAAGCATTGTTATGATAAGGGAATGTTTAAAAAATATCCAGACATTACAGCAAAAGTAGTCCATGAAGTTTGTAAGTTTAGAGTTGATGGAAATGGTTTAATACAAAGAATAACCAAAGAACTATTTGGAGTTGATATTAGGCATGGTAAAGAATATATAGACGATATTAAAGATGCTAGATATATGTTTAATAATTACATAAATAAAAATAATATAGTAATTGATGATATATATGTATATAAGTATGATAAATTGCTAAAGGAAGCAAATTTAAGTGGATTTTTAAGAAGAAATGGTAATAATATGTTAGGATACATAATGGAATTATATGATAATAAATATCCTGCTTATAAATTTAATACTTCTGGAGGAGATAAATATTGGGGAATTAAAGAAAATAGAATTAGAGCTTTAAAATATTTTATAGAAGAAGATATGAAGATAGAATTGGATAAAGTTCCTTTATATATTACTTTGACAGCATTGAGAAATAAGGGAACAACTACCATGTATAGTGTTTGTAAGAAATATTATAAGAGTTTATTTGAATGGATTAATGAAATATATCCAGATAGATTTGATCCAAAGGATTTTGACATTCATTATGTTAGAAATGATTTTGATTCTATTGAGGAGGCAGAGGTACATGATATTTTGAGCAAGGAGTTTAAGCATAAGGTTATTTATAATCCTAATAATACAGATAGAACAATTAAAATTGAAGGGAAAATTCCAGATTGGTTTGTGTTTGGGATGGATAAGTGTTATATAGTGGAGTATTTTGGATTGAATCTTGATAGAAATACTTCTCATAATAGTAGAATAGAAGATTATAAAGAAAGAACTGAAGGTAAGATTGAGATTTATGAGCAATTAGATGGATATGGTAAGGTGTTTATATTCCCTGATGATTTAAAAGATAATTTTAGTGGATTAATGGAAAAGATAAAGTTGATTCATTGATTTGGAGATTGTGATTTAATTAATTTGTAAATAATAATAGGAGTGATATATAAATATAAAATAAATTTATATGGTTTTATATATATATTATAATTTGCATCGCTTGATTAGAGTTTGGTATTCGTACTAGGCTCTAATTTTTTTGTTTGTGTTTAATTGTTATGGAATTTAGAGTGTTGTTAACGAGTTATTATTTAGAAATTAATTATGCATAAAGAGTATTAATTTTATTTCGATGTTATTTAATATTATTTTATATAAAATTGATTCTAAGACGTTTGATTTAGTTGTTGGATATATTGTTAAGGTTGTTTATTTAAGTTGAATAGAAGGTGTTTGTGGTTGATTTGGTTTGATAATAAGATGGTATATTGGTGTTATAATTATAGATGAAATGTGAGAAATGAATTATAGTAGTTAATTACTCATACCCTTTAGATTTGTTAGTATAATATGGTTTTAATCGAAGAAATAGCGAGTATGATATTATGGTGTTTTCGTATTTGATTTTAAGAATTAATGTGTAAGATGAAACGGTAGTCTATTCGCAGTCGTAAATTAAAATTACTGTTGATGAACAAGTACTCTGTCGAATCCTGTCGAAATAAAAAGTATGATATTTGTAATCCCACGCCCCATGTTGGCATGAAAATTGAAAGTGAACACTAGCAAAGGTTTTTGCTATAGTCTCAGCTTATGACAAACTGAAAACAGTATGGGCCGATTAACTGCCGAACCCTGAAAGGCGCATGAATAAAGGATTCCTGCTCAAATATGAATGTGACACAATGGGAATGTGTCACATTATAATATACTAATATACAATTAATTACATAAATGGTATTTGGTTTAAGGAGTTATAAATTGAATTGCCTTACAATTATGTCTCGTAATTATTTTGAAGAGCTTAGAAGGGCTGTTTTGTGGTTGGAAATTTGATAGGGATAGTGTCTTGGAATTGATCCGGTTGCAGTCGGTAATAATAATGTCGAAATGATTTGATCGGGGAAAATTGATGGAATGAGGGATTAATGATTAATTATAGATAATGCTAATCGTGGATACAATTAATCGTGGATAGATGCTATCTACAATTCGGGATCTATAACATGGGCGCAATTTTTGAACACTTAAACTATATTATAATAATCTAATATACTCATATAGTAATATAATAATACAATATAAGCCTATTAAAATAAGACTATATAACTATATTATAAATACATCATATACTAATATAAGAATATATTAAACTTATAATATTATAATTTCATAATATAATCAACAACTTATATAAGCACTCACCTAATATACAGTATTACAGTATCATTTATATACTAACGCACTAAAAATATACTAATTACAATAAAGCAACTTAGTATAAATAAAATACTAAGTATATAAAATATATCAACTCATAATAATCATATTACACTATCATTTAAACCTCATTACATGATCACAATGATCACATAGCACAAATCATATACAATAATAACCAAAACTAATACCAAAATACACTATAAATACCAATTAAACTACTCAACATTAATACCTACCATATTACTCTGATATCATATCATATCATTCTACTATACATTAATACCACCTAATTTACTAAGATATAAATCCATACTATTCCGCTATACATTCCCCTAAACAAATTAAAACAATTCTAATCAATTTTCATGCCAAAAACCCTAAAATAGCGACACACCAGATACCGTGTAGAAAAATTTTATTCTAAACCCTAAAATAATTATTTGAATACCATTATAACCCTCAATACCTCAAACGTCTTAAAGACCCCTTTCTGTCGCTCTAATTATATAATTTTATTTTAGCATTTATACACCAAACTCACTCACAATTAACATTGGCATAAGATTTGCATAGTATACAATAATACAAACTAATACAACCTACGCCAACAAATACAGCACAATAAGCATAATATACTGCAATCCGGTTAACTTTAGCTAATCTTACAGTCATATAATGCTAACCTCTGTTACCATGTTACTATATGATCATACTCTATTTATTACATCTTATTTTATCCATCCTATACATTATACCTCTATCTAATCTAAACGTCTTAAATGCTCTCTAGTGACCTCTGATAATATAATCTTACCTTTGTTACAAACCGAAATATTTATAAACCAAAAATATAAAGTAATGCTTGCAATTATTCCAGAAATAATTATAATTATAGATATTACATAAACCATTCCAAACCTAAAAATAAATTAAAAGGAAGTGTATCCCTCATGGCAAGAAATCTAAAACCTGCAAACCTCAAAAAATTATCCCAAATCAAAACCACAAATGGCTTCAAAATCGACTTAGCAAACTACATGTATAATCCATCCTACGACCACGAATACCCAAATCTAATCCAATGCACCCATGAAACAGAATCAGAAAGATTCTATACTAACATCAAATACTTTAAACGTCATAATGGCACTGGCTATTATTCTCTAGAAACCTACTCCCACAAAATTGATGATTCAAACTCCTGGAGCATTGCAAACAGTCTAAAGGAAGTCGAACTTGAAGAAAGCAATCGTTTCAGCATGAAACATCTAATAGAACTTGCAGAACAAATTAAGCTAGAAAGCATTCCGGTAATTGCTGAAGCAGCACGCTAACATCAAAAATAAAATTTAATTAATACAAAGAGGCTCTAACGAGTCTCTTTTCTATTCCCCTTATAATCCATCACCTAACCACATCAACCCTCTCACAATCAATCCTAGCGCATATCAGACAACATTCTAAACAATCTCAAGCCATATAATCCTAATAATTATCAATTATCATTATCAATTCCCGACCACACCAAAAACAAACCATAAAACAAACCCTAAAATAAATATTTGACATACATTTCTATAAATGCTATAATGAACTTCTAGGGATATTTAAATTTATTTCCTAGAAAATATTTACAAAATAAATTGAAAGGAGTTTAAATCATAGTTAAATATACATCAGTCTTATTATAATCTAATCCCAATGCAAGTAACAAAAATCAAATATAATTAAAAGGAGTTAATTATTAATGAATAACGCTAATTATTCGAAACCATATTCACCAGTTTTTGTTTGCAAATCACAGCAATTGTGTGGGTTCTTTATGCTAAAAGGGTTTAAATTACATAATATGGAGCCATCAAGAGATAATCCAAATTTAAATGTATTCATATTTTCTAATAGTCCTGAACTACAAAAAACTATAAAAGAATTTCACGATTGGAGGAATAATACTTTTAATGATGTCTACAAAATCAATACTACAAACACTAAACCAACAAGCCCACGAACAACTAATACCTTTAAGGAGTAGGATAATGAATAATAGCATTTTTACTAAAATAGAAGAACTATTTAATGTCTTTATGTGTGAAGCAGCAATCGGGAAAACTCATACAATAATTGAAACATTAAAAGAACTCTCAGCCACCACAAAAGCATTAAATAATAAACCTGTAAAAACTTTAATTGTAACAAAATTTATTGATGAGGGAAAACTAATTGCAAGTGAACTTAATAAATTTAAACCAAATATGGCTAAAGATGAGAATTCAGAAAATAAAGAAAGATATGAAAAAGACCTTAAAAAGTATGAAGTATTAATAATTACTCATGCAATGTATAAAAAGCTCTGCAAAGATCCTTATCATAAACGTAAATATTACATAGAGGAAAGAACTAATTTAATTATCGATGAAGAATTAAATATGGTAGAAATGGACTCACTAGGAGATACAGACATAGACATTATAAGGCGAACCCTAAGAGGTTTAAAATATCAAGATGCTGAAGAAAATATGTATATTGATTTAGAAGTTGCATTTAATAGAATCATATCTGAATTA
>Ga0209000_1001470_pt1 | contig 14859 bp, 29 predicted proteins | sample RifGroD2_FD_183998 | JGI IMG/M metagenome (GOLD analysis project Ga0209000, IMG submission 183998) | Groundwater microbial communities from Rifle, Colorado, USA - Groundwater D2 (SPAdes) (version 2) | ecosystem: Environmental > Aquatic > Deep subsurface > Groundwater | place: Rifle, Colorado...
TGATTAAAGATGAAGCAGAACGCAGAGATTGGAAGCATTATATTGAATTGTGATTAATTAACAAATTTATCCATTTATTATCAGGTAAAAATATTTTTACAAAACTCTTGACTATCTTTACTGCTTGGTATATACTAATTATATTAAGAATATAGCAAATAGTAAATATCAAGCAGTAAGTAGTCAAAAAAGACAGGTGACAAAATGAAAGTAGCAGATTATATCCTGGAAGTTTTAAATTCTCAGGAAAGGCAAAAAAGTTGGTTGGCTGATAAAACTAATATTTCAAAACAGGCGATTAATTACAAGTTTAAGAACAATAGTTTTACGGCAGAGGAATTATTGAGTGTATCTGAAGTGCTAAATATTAATTTGGAAGAATTAAAAGTAAAATGTAGGAGGAATAATTAAATGGATTATAAGAAAATGTATTGTGGAGAAACAGAATTAGATATATTAGTAAGACAAAAAACTCAGGATGGTTGGAAGATGTTTGCTCATGAACATCCTAAAGATAATACTTTAATAGATATTATCTTGATTGATGGTACAGAAATAAAAAATGTATTGTTTCAACAAAAACATCTATATAAAGATGAAAAAGTAATAGGTACGTGTGCTATATCTCGTTTTTGGAAATAAAACAATTTAATATAAAAAGGAGATGACTAATAATGAAAGTACATTGCTCGCTTACTTGTAAAAACAATACCAATGGTCTATGTTCCCTAGACAAAATAACTATCAATATTGATGGTTGTCTATGTTGGGAAGAAGAAATTTTAACTATTGGTAAGTATGAAAATAATATATTTACATGGAATCCAGATTATGACCATGATATTTTAGATAATCCTGATTTTGCTGAATCATTAGATGAAAATTTTATTCACGATGAGACAGGATTATATTTTCTAGGCACTGAGCAAGAATACCAGGAAGCAATAGAGAAAACAATTAAAAATTGGGAAGGTTAATTCCTTCCTTAAGTCTTCTGAATGAGGATTTAATGAATGGATTAACTTATAAAATTATAAGGAGTGTGTTATAATGATAATAGATTTAAATGAAATTTGTGATTGTGGAGCAGAATTGGTATTTGATAGTAGTATTGACAATCATATTATTGAAGACCTAATTGATGATAAACTTTATAAAGCTATCTGTCCAAATTGTGGTGTATACTGGCAGTTTAGAGAATCAGATGTTATTGTTAAAAAGTTTTATGTATGGGGTTCTGGTATTGCCGAGTCTAAGTTAATCCGTTCTGGCGAATCAACTGAAGAAGCAGAAGAATATGCTATTTCTAAGGGTATGAAATTTGATAACCCTGAGGATTGGGCAGTAGAAATTGAAGCAACAGGAAGTGAAATAGATATGGCAACACGGTTTGAGCAGAATGTATTAGGATATCGGGAGGTAGAGTGATACGGTCAAATGTACTTGTGGTAAATGTAAAACTTGTCGAAATCGTGAATGGGCGAAACGTGCTAGAGAAAAAGCATTATTACAAGGTTTATGTGTTAATTGCAAAATTAATCCTGTACGAGAAGGTAAGAAAACTTGTCAAGAATGTTGCGATGCAGCGGTAAAAAGACACAAAGAAAGACAGAAAAAAGTAAATAATCTGTGTCACACTTGTTTAAAACGTCCATCAATGGAAGGAAAACATACTTGTTCTCATTGTTATGAAAGTAGTAAAAAATGGTTTAATAAAAATTGTATTGATGGAAGATATAAGAGATATGCAGACACTTATAAAAAACATCAACGCATATCATATGAGAAAAGAAAAATGTTAAAATTATACACACGTTTATTAAAAGTATTTTATTATATATTGGAAAAGGAGGATTATAAAAATGAAAAACTTTCAAATTTGGGAATCTGACTTTAACCAACAATCTGATCGTGGTGGTATGTTGATACCAGAATCAGAAATATCACAGATGGTAGATTTATCTAATATCTCAATTTGCAGTATTGCTGATTTATCTGTTACTGAGATTGATAAATTAAATGAAAAATTAAAATTATGGAATCCATTACATGACGAAGAAGATTTGAGAATGTTTTTAGCAGATGAAGGTTTTACTTTCGGAAGTATCGACTTCCTCAGTGATTCGGTATCACCGCAAGAAATAGTTTGCTTTGATTTTCATAATAAATCTTTTGATGATTTGAATTTATTTGAAACTACTTCTTGGTATCAATGGTCAGACGGAAGTAACTTGAAAGAAGAATGGGCAGGAGAAGATGCAGTAATTGTAAAAGTATCAGTGGAAGATGAAAAATACCTTAATTTAGATGAATGGGATGGTAACGATTGGTGTACTGGTGGTAAAAAGTTTTATCATGAAACAGTATATAAAGTAATTGAATTAGATGGTAGCAAGGTAAATAATATGTATTTATTATGTGAATGGTCACAGTGGCAAGGTGATCATGAAACTGCTAAAATATTAACGCAGGATGAATTAGATACACACTTAGAAGAGATTGGTTATAAAATTGATTAATTTAGTATGCTATTATTCTGCTCATTTGATATGATATAAGTGAGTAGAGGTGGTAAGATTGAATTGATAAAATCCAATTTAAAGGAGATATAAAATGTTAAAATTATTCCTTATTATATCATTTGTTATATTGTTGTCGTGTTTGACTGTATACTATCGAATGAAGAATAAATAATATCAACACGAAAGAAAACTTTTATTAAAAGTGGGAGGAGTTTTAAAATGGATATAAAAATTGGAGATATATGTATGTATGATTTTAAAAATGATGTTGATGGTTTTGTAGGTATTAGACCATGTATTATAGTAGAAATAAAAGATGATAATTATACTGTCATAAAATTAACCACTAATAAAAATATGCTTAAGACTCGAAATATTAAAGTTAAAAAAGGTATCGAAACAGGACTAAAACAAGATGCAGGATTAGTAAATTATTTAAGTGTTATTAATTCAAAATTAATTATATCAAAGATTGGTCGTTTCAATTTATATGATTCTCATAAATTAAACTGAATAAAATTTCTTTTGTGTTGAAATGGAGTAATAAATAAAAAGGAGAGATAAACATGAATATAAAAGATTGTATTACTTGTGAATACGCACACAGAGACAAGCATAATAGATTTATTGATCCATGTTTAGGATATAGCAATTGTTCTTACTCTGAATTTGAAGGAGAAATTAAACCTACTCTTAGAGAATGTATTGATAATCTTAATAAGAATATAGTCAATAATAATACAAATGAAGAATATAGAAAAGGATTTAGGGATGCACTTGTATTTATTAAAAATTGGGATGATACTGAGTAAATAATACTTTACAATTATATTGTGATTGTGTTATACTGTTTATAGTAAATTAATTAAAAAATACATAAATTGAGAGGAGATTTAAAAATGGAAAAGGCAAATATAAAGTATGAAGTTTATTTTTGTAGTTGTGGAAGGGTTCATTTTATTAACACAGAAAAATTAAATAAAGCTATTGAAAATGAAAAACAATTATTAGTAGTATGTAATAATTGTGGTAATTCTTTTGTTGAAGGTGCAGATAAACAAGATTATGACGGTGAAGAAGGATATATGATGTATTCATACAGTAAAAGGGATACTGAAATTAACGATACATCAAAGATTGACAGTATTATTTTTACTTCAGGTGAACATATAAGAATGATGACAGGTGGAGAAGCCACGTTTTACGGTAATGGTACATTTATAGACTGGGAAACAAAGAAACCTGATAATGTGACAGATGAAGAATGGAAAACAATGAGAGAGAATGTTAATGTTGAACGTACAATTAACTGGATTAGAGATGATAATAAACTTAGTCATATGAGTAATTATGTCACTGGCATTAATTGGAAAGGTACTAAGTTTGAAAATAAATGGAGTTAATTAAAACATGATAAATGATCGGTTTTGTTATGTTGATGCTTGACATAGAAACAAAAGTATAATATAATTAAAGAAATACATAAAAGGAGCGTGTTTTTATAATGACACAAGAAATTAATAGAATTAAGTTTATCAATATTGAATCAATTTATAGTGTTATTTCAAATAATCATCCTGATAAAGAACAAGAGATTAATAATACTATTGGCAATATGGAAACTTCACAGGAATTTAGAAAATTGTTTTTCTTTTGTGATGAAGATTATAATACTTATTATTATCAAAAGTCTGATGAGCAAAAGATTAAAAATTTCTTGAATCAACATTTTAACGTATTAGAACTTAAAGATTATCATTTTTATGACTATGGAAGTTTCTTGCGTGAAGTGTATAGTGGAGGTTATGTTAAACTTGGAAAACTTAATATTGAATATTATGATGTATATAAAATGTTGAATGAAAATTGTTTAAATGATCCGATAGTTATTGAAAGGTTGATTGATATGGGCAAAAAATTTCTTGAAGGTATAGAGAATCTTAAAAAGGAATGTATAAAAACATTGATGGAACAAGAAATAATGAAAATTAAAATGGCATCTGATACTGTGTAATTACATTAAACACTATATATTGTATATAGATATTATTATTAATACAATATATAGTGTTTAACTTTGTATAAATCAGATATTTTAAATACAGTAAAAATATGGGAATTATAGAAACTGAATAAAGTCTTTTTTCTTTTATTTAAATCTCTTGTATTCTTAGTTGAGAAATGCTATAATTAAAATTATAAAATAAATAATCAAGGAGATATATTACTATGAATAGAACGTACAATGCTTATGAGACTAAAAGAAAATGTGAAAAATTGTATTCTTATATCATTTGTTTTAATATCTATAATCTATCTACAAAAGATGCACAATGGAAAATGTATAATGAAAAAATTAATGAAATAGTAAACGAAGTAGAAGGTGAATACGACAGTTTGAATATATACAATGAAATATTCACAATTGGAGATAAGATCAAAATACATTATCTAGAGATAAGAATTGCAATTATCAAGTCAATAACTGTAAAATATAATACTTGTACATGGATGCCTGAATTTATCGTTGTATCAGAAGATATTCATAATAATAGTATTTATAAAACGTCTTATAATACTTGTATTCACTTGGCGTAAAAATAAATGAAAATTAGTTAATTATTACTTTAAAACCTATTGCAATTAAATTAAAAGTGTGGTATTATATATTTAATAGAATACAAAAATAAAATAAGAAAAAGGAGATGTTGTTAATGAAAATATCATTTAATCCAGCAAATAAGGAAATTAAGTCTGTGATTGAGAAAATAGAAAAACAGCAAATTACTGTTGGTGGTTACTTACAAAACATAATCCTTTCTAAAAAGGAAGAAAATAGTAAAGCAAAAATAAGAGATTATATGGAGGCACAAAGGGAATTTTCATGGGAAACTTGGAGATCGTCAAATTTAATTCAAACTATACTACTTAAAGGTTCTATTCCAGAAATTATTTTATATAGGCATGATGATAAAAGTATCTTCACAAAAACACTTGATGGACAACAAAGATTAACAAGTATATATTTATTTATTAATGATATGTTCAAACTTGACTTATCAAAATCAATTTTACCAGTATTTGAAGTAGAAGATAAACAATATACATATTCAGATATTCAAGGTAAATTGTTTAGTGAATTGCCTGATTTATTCAAAGATATTATTATGGATTATGATTTAAGAATAGTAACTTATAATAACACTACTGATGAGCAAGCAGAAAGATATTATGTTACTATGAACGCAGGAGCAAAAGCACTTAAACCAGCTGAAATTAGAACAGCAGCTATGGGGATTAGTACTCGTAAATTTTACACAGAAACTTTAAAATCCGATTGGATATTACATTGTTTAACAGCAAAATCAGCAACAACTAATACAGGTAGTGAGGTAATATCCCAGGCATTAACTTTGATGCATAACAAATTGCCTATTGAATTGTCTAAGGAAAATATTGATAAAGTTATCTATTCCTTTAGAGATACAGGTGTTCCTGAGAATTTACAATCAGATATGGTTAATATCTGTAACTACTTGAACGAAGCAACATCTATATGGATTGATGAAAAGAAAATAGCAGATTCAAAAAGAGAAAAAGGTAAGAAAATTTCTAATTATGCTACTTACCGCTTCTCATTCTTCAATAAAACTAGTACAGTAATGCTAATGATGGCAGCCGACAAAGCCATTAAGAATAATGTACCTGTTACTGAATTTGCAAAGTGGGCATATAAATTCTTTGAAAAACCTAACCAGGACTACAAAGATGGTATAGTTGAGAAAACTAATGAATTGAAAATGGTTGATTTAAGAATGTTGGCCATTGATGCAGAGATTGTTAAAATGAGAAAAGAAGAACATGTAGAGGCAACGGTAGTAAAGCAAACATATGAAGATATTAGTGCTATATTAGAAGAATTTAAGAATGAACCTGAATCTGAAGACAATTCCACTAACGATAATGTAAATGTACAGTCTGACGTAATACCAGAATTAACAATAGAAGATATACCTGATGTTGAGTTGGATAATGAAGAAGCAAGCTAACAGGGAGGGTAAAACTTCCTTCCCTATTCCTTTAAACTATAATTAAAAATATAAATATAAAAGGAGATATAAACAATGAATTTAATATTGAGAACTAATACAATTGATAAGGTAAACAAACTAAAAGAACATTTATTCAACACATATCCAGATGGGAAATTCTCAGCTAATGGATATACATTTAATAAGATTATTGGCTCTGGTTCAACTCCTTACTATTTAGGATTGCTTGTTAAAGATGGATTTTTAAAAATGATTAAGAAAACTACAAAAGAAGGTAAGAAATGGATTCCAGCAGAATATGAAATAATTGGTTATATAATTAATGACGTTAATGATAAAGATGAAAATGAAAGTAAAATTGAGAATAATGAAGTAATACATAGTAAAGTTGATACAAATGACTTTATTGAAGAAAATTTTAATGGTGTACCAATGAGACTTTATAAGACTGAAAAAGGTTATGTAGTACCTTTAATAGATATAGCAAAAGGATTACATACAAATTGGGACGCAGTAAATAAAATAATTATTAGGAATGAAGAATTATTTAGTGATTATCTTTATAATCCACATGACATTCTGTCAGATGAACTTAAAAGTTTAACTAGGGACGGAGTAATTGGTCTACTAATGAAAATCTCATATAACAGACTATCACCGGATAAGAAAAAACTTGTACTTGAATTTCAAAAGTGGGCAATTGAAAAATTAGGACAACTTATGTCAAATGGTGAAATTAAAATATCAAATCAAGAACAAAATAACATTAAAACTAATGTTGCCAATACAATAGGTGTTTCTGATGAAGATATTGAAAAGATGTTGACAGATATTAGAAACTCTCTCGATGATAATATCAAGAAAGTTAAATCATTGTTTGAGAGTAAGAATGAAGAAATATTACTTGTTAAATCAGAAAGAGATATAGCAAATGAACGTGAGAAGCAAGTATTAGCTAAAGTATCTCAAATGGTTGACCAGAGATTTCAAATTATGCTGGATAAAATGGCTTAGTAGTGACATAATATTGTTTAAGGAGGTTGTAATAATATGCAGAATAAAGATAGTATCTATTTACAAAATGGGTATAAGAACAGAGATGACTATTTAGAATCTTTGTCTGAAGACTATGGAATACCGTTAGAAACAGTATACGTTCTTGCTGAGACACTTGGAGAGAGTGAGGAATGGGATGCTTTAATTTCAGCTTTAGAAGATGCAGAAGGAATGATTTTTGATGAATAAGAGGGAGATTAATTTCTCCTTCTTCTAGTAAATAAAAGGAGTTGTCATAATGAATACTAACATTAAAGATACATATTTAGGTTTCACTAACAATCTAAAACCAATGCAAAAATTAAGAGTAGAGAAGACACTAGACAATCTAATCAAATGTAACGGGAATGTAATAACTAATAAAGAATTTATCCTTATTAAACTACAAGAAGGATTAATCCCAGGCATAGAAGAAGATTACTCTTATTACAGTAGTAAATTAAGATGTGACACTAAACCAAGAACAGACTACAGACTTAAAGATCAAGATGGTAGCTTTTATCATATTACAAAAACTGAATATAATTATGCTTTATACCTCTTAGATAATAACCTTATTGATGAGCAAAGAGTTAAAGAGTTTACAATAGCAGAAAATAACAAACTCCTACAAGTAGCACAAGATGAATTTAATCATAAGCAACAAGAAAAAGAACGTAAAGAGATATTAGAAAGAGAAAAACAAGAGTTTGACAATTGGTTAAACGAGCAAGCTGAGAACTACTCAGACAATGAAAAACTTGACATTGCTAAGAGTATATTCTTAGATGTTCAAGGTCAATACAATGAATTGATGTTGTGTGAATTGTTGGTATTAATTGAAAACATAGACAATCAAATGTGTAAAAATAAGTTAAAAAGTTGGTTGCATACTTACAATACCATAAGTAAAAAAGTATTTTACCATATGACAGGTATTAAACTACCGTCAACAGATAAAGGAACTATGCCATTGTTAGATAGTTTAAGTACAACGGATTACCAAGACATTGTACCATATACTAAGAAACAATCAAAGGTTAATAAGGTTAATAAAGAAGTAATAACAGATACCTTCTATAAATTGATAAGAAAACCAGAACCACATTATGAAGAAGTTATAGGCATACCAATAAGTAAGTATGGACTTGATATGTTTATAACTCAGGATGCTAATGGTGTATATAATATATCCGAAGCAAAAAGTGGATTATTGATTACCAATGCATCCACAAAGAATGAATTAATGAAAAAATTAAAGGATACTATTGATAGGTATGGAATTGAAAAAATTAACCAAATGATTCAAGATAATATTGATAAAATTGACATAGGTATTAGTCCAAAGTATCAAGATGTCGTATAAATTATTTAACAAAATCATAAAATAATAGTTGCTATGTGCCTAGCATAGTGATACAATGTAATTATAAAAAACAATACATAACACAAGGAGCGATATAAATGTGTAGAGCAAAACGATACACTGAACAACTACTAGAGATTTATGATAAAATTAATCAAGATTTAGAATATTTTAAATATCAAATTCAAGAATATCAATTCTTAGAACAAGATGTACTACACATGATAGAAAATGAAAAGTTTAACGCAGCAGAAGGTTGTTTACTTGCTAATATGATTAAAGATGCCAGGATTAAACGGAGGTATTATAAAGATGAATTGGAAACAATGATTAATTTAAAGAAAACATTTATTGATAAGAATATTGAACACTTGAAGCATACATATGAAAGTGTTAAAAGGCAAGACGAAATATTATTGGAATTAAAAAGGAATAGGGTTTATAGACCAAGGGTGTTAAAGAGTATGGAATTGAAAATAGTTGTGCCTTTGAAAAGAAAGGTGATATAATTAAAAATAAAAGGAGAATATATAATGAATGTTAGAATTAATGAATGGATAAAAGGAACTATTATAACAGAAGAAGAAAATCTAAATTTACCAGTTCCACGTTTGGAAATAAGATATTTCAATATTAATGAAGATGGTAATAACCTTACAGCAATTTATAGTTTGATATATAAACATTTTCTAGGTGATTTAGTAAATGTAATTATGGGACAAACAAATTGTAGGTATCCAAAACCTAATCCAATAGCAGAAAATGGAATAATAAAAACTCCATTTAAGGATGGAGTACATATAGAAAATGATAAGAAACAATTAAATTTACCTGCTTATGCAATTTATAAAGATAAATATCAGATTATTTGAAACATGATCAATCGATAATTCTATTCAAATAATAAGGAGGAGATTTATTAATGAGCAGAACAGTTGATATTATTTTGGGTGACGCTACAAAAAGTAATTTTGAGAAAATGGAAGAAATCAGAGATAAAAAATTAAGTAGTGAAATTGCAGAAGGTTTTATGCTTAACTTTGCATTAAATAAAAATATGAATGCAGATGATTTTGTAGACTTCGCCAAACAAGTAATTTTAGATAATAATGTTTCTATTTATACATTATTTTATATGTTAAAATAAAAACATGAAAAAATGGTTATATGGTCACGATATTAAAATATAAAAGGAGGAATAATATAATGGCAACATTTCATAAGTTTAATCCAGAAAATTGTGTAGGTAGAAAAGTAAAATTAATAAAACGTGAATCATATGGTGGTACTGAAATAGGAAGAATAGAAGGTGTAGTAACAGAGGAAGATGATGATTGTCTATATCTTGATAATGGTCATTATTGTACAATGAAAGATTTAGAATTAGGCAATGAAAGTATAGAATGGTTAACGCAAGACGAAACATTATATTGTGTTGATTGTGGTAATATATTTATTCTTAAAGGTGGAGAAATTGACTTCTACAACAGAAAGGGATTACATAAACCTAGAAGATGCAAAGGTTGTAGAGATAAAAGAAGGAATACTGCATATATTATAGCAACAAAAGGTGGCTTATTTAAAACTCAGTCAGATAGAATTGATTATCTTGGTTGGCAGAATCCAGCATGGGATGAAGATGGGTATTTTTGGACTTCAAAAGATACAATTGTAGAAATATTAAAAGAAGGAAATAATACAGCAGAACATCCTTTTTTATTTAAATCAAAGAAAGGGGCAGAAAAATTTGCTAATAAAATGCAAATAACAGATTTTTATATTGAAAAATGGTAATAAAGGAGGGATAACACTAATGACATTAAGAAAAAAGATAATTAATCTAATAGAAGAAGGCTTTACAAATGACACAATTATTTCAATATTTTATGATAAAGGTTATTCAGATAATAATATATTTGAAGAATTAAGAAATAATGATGAAGGATTGTCTTCACATGGTATGGTATTTTGTAGTGATGATATAGTGTCATTTGATTCATGGTTAAATCAAACTATAAATTCACTGAGAGATAAGATTAAATCTAACAATGATATATTCAAAGATGTATCTAAGCATGATATAATAAGTAGCAGAGAACATACAATGCAACAAAATGTAAATCTGTCAAATGAATTATGTCATCTTAAAAACTATGTTAAGCAATTGGAAAATGATAAAGTAGATTTACAAGTTGAACTGGAGAAGGTAAGAAATTGTGACACAAGAAAAAATGTGTATTGCTATGAGTGTGAAGATAGTAATTGTGTAAATAATATTTATTATAAAAACTTTAAAATAAATGGAGGTAGTTAATCATGTATGAAGACGTATATTGTCATGTTTGCGGTGAATTAGTATGTCAATCATGTGGATGTTGTTGTAATACTAATTGTGAAAGTTGTAGTTGTCCAGAATCAATATATTGGAATGGGATGAGTAATAATTAATGTTATAAATATGAGTTTGGTTACGATTTAATTATTTTAATTAATAGGAGGTAAAGTAATAATGAAATACATTGACATTACTCAAAAACAAATAATACGTCATAGATTAACTAATATACCTGCAATACCATAATGGGCAATACAACAGAAAGGAAAGTAGTTAATTTATGTAGTGGTGAATTAGGTACGGAATATGTGAAGATAGAAACAAAAACTGAAATTGAGTATAAAAATGTAATGTTATGTTTTGCTTGTGGAGCAGAATTCAAAGAAACAGATATTATTAATTATGGCAATATTAATAATTGTCCTTTTTGTGGATGTTCTAAAGAAGATAATTTAAGTCTAATAAGTGTAGATAATAAAATATTGATAGTCTGTAATGAATTAAAGAATTGCAAAATGTAAAATAGATTATAATATTCAATCCCAATTAACTCTTATATTATAAGAGTTTTTATTTTTATAATAACTAATAAAATCAACAAAATATTAAAATAAATATATTGACATTCACCTTCCCTTATGTTAATATAATATAATATAAAGAATCAAATAAAACAGCCAAACAAAAAGGAGAGATACATAAATGATTAAGCAACAACAAGAAACCATTCTAACCAAAGTTAAGAAATTATTAGCACTTGCAGAAAACAACACTTCAGCAGATGAATCTCAAAATTCCTTCCTTAAAGCACAAATGTTACTACTAAAACATGGTCTAACTATGAATGATGTTGCCGATTCTAATAACACTAACACTAAGAATGTTCTAAATACTTCAATAGACGAATCATCAAGAATGTTATGGTGGAAGAAATCATTAGCAAGTATTATTAGTAATAACTTTCGTTGCAAGTCATTTACATCATTTAGAAGTGTTAATACTAGAATTTGTATTATTGGTTTAGAGGAAGATGTTAGTATTGCAACTGAAATTTATAACTGTGCTGTAAGAACAGTAGATTACCAAAGTAAATTATATGTTAAACTAAATAAGAAAAGTGGCAAAACAGCAGGATTGAAGAATGATTTTATTATTGGCTGGTTAAGTGGATTAGAGAATAAGTTTAAGAAACAAGTAGAATCTTGTAAGGAATATGGATTAATACTTGTTAAAGATGCTTTAGTTGTTGCAGAAGTTGATAAAATGAAATTAAGGACAGGACAAAGAAGTAAGATTACTGCCAATAGGGATGCAGATGCTAGAAATGCAGGATATAAGCAGGGAAATAGTTTTAATGGTAGTAGTAAGATGATTGGTTGTAATTGTTAGTTTTATTTGATTTATTTTTATCATTATATTAAAGAATTATTTAATGTTATTTAAGATAATATATATTATTATATTGGCGAAGGAGGAATTGCAATGTCAGAAATAAAACCTATTTGTATGAGATGTGGTTATTGTTGCAGAGGATTTTTTGCTGTAATTCCTAAAAATGAAACATCAAATTTATCTGATGATTATTTGGAGCAATTAGATTATTTAGAACAAATAGACTACATAGAAAACAATTCAGAATTAATGGGAAGTAAATGTAAATGGTTATGCCAAAATAATTGCATAAATAATGATAATAAAAATGATATTGCTAAATGTAATGCCTATGAGAGAAGAAGTAGTCATTGTAGAAATTATAATTTTGACAAATGGTGTAATATGGGATTAATGACATGGAAGAGACATAAAGATAAGGGTAATGAGATATCAGAAGAAATAATGGAGATTATAAAAAATCATCCAAGATATAAAATGATTTTTAAATAAAATTGAGGAGAGATTAAATATGGCAATTGTAGATTATGGAGCAGTTTTAAAGAAAAACGGAGTAGTATTACACAGAAATGATTTCTTTATGGATATGCAAAAGGCAGTAGGATTTACTATCAATTCATTAAAAGATGAAAATGGATATGACCATCAAATTAACAATAATCATTTTGTGTATATTGGTGATGAAGAATTATTGATTTGTGTATACAAAACACAATTGTTAATTATCTCAAATAACAAAATTATACATCGTGTATATGGTGCTAATGTTGATTCTTATAGTATACATGATAAATTTAGATTAAAATTTGAAGTTAATGGAATTAAATTTGATATAAAAAGAATAAGTTATGGTAATATGTATTTGCTTAGATTCTGGTATAAAGGGAATCTTTATGAATGTATTTATGGTTATGGTGTTGATAATAGTGTAAAGAATTGGTATTACAATAATAATAGAGAAAGAAGAATTGCTAGAGAATTTTTTAAGGATAAACCCTGGAAAATATTAACATAAAAAGGAGTGATAAATATTATGGATTTATATACATTTGATAAGAATAAAAAAATTTTTAGAAAAACATTTAAAAAGAATATTAACAGATGATGAAATACTAATTTTAAATACTGCATACTCATGGGGTAAAAATGATTCTTTTAAAACGATGAATCAATTTATAAATAATCAATTAAATAGTTCTAATAATGTAAAAATAGATTCATTAATTACCAAATATTAACATAAAAGATTGAATTGGTAATGACATTAAGGAGGTTCATTAATGTTAACAAAAGATTTTAATATTAGTAAATTAAATATCAAAATAACACTAGATCTACATGAATTTGCTTTTCCAATTGCTATTCAAAATTATGTAGGTAATTATAAACAACAGAATTTTGTAATTCAAATTGCATGTATTTTTATTAGTTTTACCTGGTAATATAAAAATATTAAAGGGGATATTGTATAATGGAAAAAATTCTTGAATTATTTAAAGAAAGAGATTCACTTTTAGACGAGATAATTAAAAGAGCTTCAACAAGAGAAGGGCAACATATACTTGAAATAGTAAATAATATTAGAGAGTTATGTGATAAATTAGAAAATACTATCAAATTAAAGGAGATATAATATTATGCCTGTTTATCATGTAGAAAGAGATATGTATGAATTTACTAAGCAAGATAAGAATAATAAATCAAATGAATTTTCTCCAGAAGGATATACATGGGTTGGTAATACAATTAAAGTAGATGAAAAATTGGTCAATTACTATAAATCAAAAGGTTGTATTCTTTTAGAAACTGCTTATGATGTATATGGAAATTTACTGAAAGATTGCTATGCAATTTATAAGAAAATATAAATCATTTCCAATGAGAGTTTTTATTCAAACTTTAAAGGAGGATGTAATTATGAAAATAATTAAAGAAGAATTAAAACAAAAGAAAGAAAATGCAATGGTATATACTGTGAAATTTTCAGGTGATGAATCAACAAGGATTAAAATTAGAGAAGAATATGAAGCAATACCTATCAATGGATTAGATTTATTAAAATGTTGCGCTACTATAGGAGCAATGATTAAAAATGCAGATGAGATAGACGTTAATAAAGAATATTTTCTTGAATTTATAGGTATAGGAACATATATA